>Ga0209476_10000650_pt1 | contig 23842 bp, 20 predicted proteins | sample KloWWTrecipitate_FD_187179 | JGI IMG/M metagenome (GOLD analysis project Ga0209476, IMG submission 187179) | Active sludge microbial communities from Klosterneuburg, Austria, studying microevolution and ecology of nitrifiers - Klosterneuburg... | ecosystem: Engineered > WWTP > Aerobic digester... | reverse complement strand
TCCTCGACCGTCAGAATGTGACCGGAAGTGTTCGTGTTGCGATGATCGATCATTGCCGCCAGCGTGGTCGACTTGCCCGAACCGGTGGCACCGACCACCAGGATCAGGCCGCGAGGCTCCATGATCAGTTCCTTGAACAACTGCGGCAGGCGCAACTGTTCGATGCTCGGGATCTCGCTCTTGATCGCGCGAATGACCATGCCGACTTCGCCACGCTGCTTGAACACGTTGATGCGGAAGCGGCCGGCATCCTTGACCGCAATGGCCATGTTCAATTCCAGCTTGCTCTCGAACTGCGGGACTTGGCCCTCATCCATCAGCGAATAGGCGATCTTCTTGACCATGCCGCCGGGAAGCCCGGTATTGCCAAGCGGATAGAGCTTGCCCTCGACTTTGATGTTCACCGGAGCGCCTGTGGTCAGGAACATGTCCGACGCGCCTTTCTCGGTCATCAGCTTGAGAAAATATCCGATGTCCATCTGATCAAATCCTCGGAAACTCGGCAGGAAAATCGCCGTGAACATTGCGAATGCCTGGCAGCCTTCCCACAATAGGGGATCGCCCCGGGCGCAGAGTACTCTTATGACACCAAGCGGTTTGAAAATCCATGGCCCAATCGTTCTTTCGCTGGCCCTGATCCTGGTTGCTTGCGGGCCGACAAAACCACCGCCGGATCTGCTGGGCAATGCCCAGCAGCGCCTGACCAGCGCGCGCAATTCAGGCGCTGCAACTTTCGCGCCACTTGAGCTGCGTTTCGCCGAAGAGCGCTTCAGCCAAGCCCAGACGGCGATGCTGGAACACGATTTCAACCTGGCCGTGAATCTGGCCGATGAATCCGCCGCCAACAGCGAGCTGGCCGCGATCAAGGCCAGGCTTGGCAAGCTGCGCGAGTCGATAGATCAACTGAAGCGAGACAACGCCGAGATCAACCGGGTCCTGCAGGCTGCAGGCGCTGCCCCAGGGGGTGCGCCATGACCCGGCCCTGCGTGTTGGCTTTGGTCTTGCTTGGCATGCTCTCGCTGGCACCGTCAGCCCGGGCAGCCAAGCTTGATGTCGATCAGGAACGCCTGTCGCGCAGCCTGACCCAGCTCGAAGCGGATGCCAGGCTCGGCCGTCATGCGGCGGCCGAGATTGCCCGCGCCCGCGCTGCCCTGGTGATCCTCGGCGAAAGCGGCAAGGGCAAGAAACGCGCGCACCTGCTGTACATGGCCGAACGCCAGGTCGATATCGCCTGGGCGACCGCCAATGTCCTCGATCTGGAGGACCAGCAGGCTGAGTTGCAGCGTGAACACAGCCGCCTGCAGCTTGCAGCCGCTCGCCACGAAGCCGAGCAGGCGCGGCGTGAGCTCGACCAGCAACGCCTGCTGGCGCAAATCCGCCTCGAAGAAGCCGAGCGTCAGGCCGAGGAAGCACGCACGCTGGGTGAGCAGGAGACGGCAGCCGCGCGCGAGGAGGCCGATCAGGCGCAACGGCTTGCCGACGCGCAGGCACGGGAAACTGCCCTCGCGCGCCGGGAGGCCGAGCTTGCTGGCGCTGCCGCCGATGCCTTGCGTACGCGCATCACCAGCATGCGTGCCACGCGCGGCACCCAGGGCATGCAAATGTCACTGGACGATGTGGCATTTGCGCCGGGGCAATCCCGACTGCGTGCCGAGGCGAGCGATTCGCTGGCCAAGGTGGCCGAATTTGTCGCCCAGGATCCCGGCAAACTGATCCGCATCGAGGGGCATACCGATTCGACCGGCAGTGCCAATGCCAACCAGGTGCTCTCGCAAAAGCGCGCCGAGGCCGTTCGCGATGCGCTCGTCGCCTTGGGCGTGGATGCCTCCCGAATGACCGCCGTCGGGGTCGGTTCGGAGCGGCCGGTTGCCGCCAATACGGATGCGGATGGACGCGCAAAGAATCGACGGGTTGACATTATTCTTGTTGAAAAACAATAGCTTAACGAATTATTTTCAATTCAAGAACTGCCGGGAAAGCGGTTGCCAAGGGGTAGCCAAAGGAGTAGCTTCTAAACCCCATGCGACCCGGTGTTTCTCTGGAACCCGCATGGGATATTGCCTAGCCCATGAGTTCAGCACAGAAGACCGTTCATCCAGTGACATCGGCTCCAGCCGGCCGGTACGCACGGTCGGGTGCCTGGCAGTGGCGCTCACCCGTGTCGCCATGCGATTGCGATCCGAGCGCTGACCTCAGCGGCTCAGGCGGCCTGATTCCAGGCCATAGCGTGTCTGTTCCATCGTCCCTGCAACCCATGACGCGACGCCTTCCGGCGTCGCGTCATGGTGTCTGCATTTCCGTCCCGAGAGGAGGTAGCCTGATGTTCGAACAAGCTGAGAGAGAAGATCTGGAATCCTTGATGCATGGCAACACCGAGTTCCGCCAGCTTTATCACAAGCACCGCGAACTCGATGACAAGGTGCGCGATGCCGAACTCGGCGTGTTGCCGATGGATGTCGTCACCCTGCATACGCTCAAGAAGGAAAAGCTTCTCGCGAAAGACAAGCTCACCACCATGTGGGCGCACATGCACACTCCCCGCGCAAACTGATTTCCCGGAATCCCTGCAGCGCCGCTGCCGGTCAGCACGCAGCGGCGCAATCTGGAAATCAATCGCGGACAGCGACTGCAGTCGCGTTGCCGATTTCCGGATTCAAGCTGGTGACACCGGATTCAGGCCACCGCATCAGCTGACATGCCCCTCTCGATCAAGGGCTCGCAAAATCCACCTTGGGTTATCATGCCGGGATCCCCTGTAGTCACGCGGAGCCTGCATGTCGATCCAGCAAAGCGTCCTCGAACTGATCGGCAACACGCCGATGGTTCAGGCCCAGCGTCTCGAGACCGGCAGCTGCGAGCTGTTCCTCAAGCTCGAATGCAACAACCCCGGCGGCTCGATCAAGGACCGTATCGGCCTCAGCATGATCGAGGCGGCCGAACGTGATGGCCGCATCAAGCCCGGCGACACCCTGGTCGAAGGCACCGCCGGCAACACCGGCATCGGCCTTGCCCTGGTCGCCCAGCAGAAGGGCTATCGGCTGATCCTGGTGGTGCCGGACAAGATGAGTCGCGAGAAGATCTTCAACCTCAAGGCAATGGGTGCGGAAGTCATCCTGACCCGCTCCGATGTCGCCAAGGGCCACCCCGATTACTACCAGGATCTTGCCGCGCGGATTGCCGGGGAAACTCCCGGTGCGTACTTCATCAACCAGTTTGGCAACCCCGACAACCCGCTTGCGCACAAGCTGAGCACCGGCCCGGAAATCCTTGCCCAGATGGACGGCAAGGTCGATGCAATCGTGTTCGGTTGCGGCTCGTCCGGCACCATGACCGGACTCTCGCAGTACTTTGCCGAACATTCGCCGGCAACCGAATTCATCCTCGCTGATCCGGTCGGCTCGATCCTTGCCGAGTACATCAACGACGGCGTGCTTTCCGACAAGTCCGCAAGCTGGATGGTCGAAGGCATTGGCGAGGATTTCCTGCCCAGCATCAGCGATTTCTCGCGCGTGGAAAAAGCCTATGCGATCAGCGACAAGGAAAGCTTCCTGACCGCGCGCGAGTTGCTCGCGAAAGAGGGCATTCTCGGCGGCTCATCCACCGGCACCCTCGTTGCCGCCGCGCTGAAATACTGCAAGGAACAAATCGAACCCAAGCGCGTGGTCGTCTTCGTTTGCGACACCGGCAACAAGTACCTGTCGAAGATGTACAACGACTACTGGATGCTCGACAACGGTTTCCTCGAACGCCAGCGCCATGGCGACCTGCGCGACCTCATCCTGCGCCCGTACTCGCAGCGCGACACCGTGATCGTGTCGCCGAAAGACCTGCTCGTCACCGCCTACAATCGCATGAAGCTGTATGACGTTTCGCAGCTGCCGGTAATGGAAGGCGATGCCATCGTGGGCATCCTCGACGAATCGGACGTATTGATGCATGTCTATTCCGACGAGACCAAGTTCCGCGATCCCGTATCGACCGCGATGGTCAGCCGGCTCGAGAAGCTCGACGTGAAGTCGCCGATCGAAAGCCTGTTGCCCCTGTTTGATGCCGGCCACGTTGCGATTGTCATGGACGGGGAGAAATTCCTCGGTCTGATCACGCGCATCGATTTGCTCAACTATCTGCGTCGGCGGGTGCAGTAAGCAGCACGGTGGATGCAGCGCACGTTCGCAAACCTGAATTTCGGATAACACTTGTCAATGCGCATTCTCCGATCCGTGGAGCAATTGAGTTCCGAGCTTGATGCCGCCGATGCGGCTTCAAAGCGATCCCACGCTGAATACGCTGCTTTGCTTGACCAGATCGTGCTCGATCCTCGTGCAGTGATTGGAGACTTTCCTTCCGACCCCACAACCCCAGCCTATCGCGACGCCCAATTGTCCTTGTACCAGGCGATCACTGGTCGCAGTTACGAAGTTGCCAGCGAAGAGACGCCGTTCGACACGGCGCGGATGATGAGGTATCCATTTCCGTACACATCGCAAGATCCGGTAGTTGTTGGCAACTACCTGATGACCTACGGCAACCTCATCAAGACCCTCTCGCTGCCCATGCATGCGCGGATTCTCGAAATTGGCTCGGGTTATGGGCCACTAACCTATCACTTGGCAAGCATGGGGCACTCGGTAACGTGTGTTGACATGAGTGAGAACCTGCTGTCCTACATTCGCGCCAGGACCCATGATTTGCCGGGGCATGTCGAAACCATCGTTTCCGACATGAATAGCCTGGATGTGCAAGGCAGCTACGATGTGATCCTGTTTTTCGAGTCCTTCCATCACTGCGCCGATCATCTAGGCCTTCTGCGCAAGCTGCCGGATTTGCTGGAGCCGGGCGGTGCAGTCGTGTTTGCGGGAGAACCCATCGTTCCGGAAAATACACCCGCTGTGCCGTACCCATGGGGGTTACGCGTTGACGGGCTCAGCTTGTGGTTTGCGAGTCGTCTCGGGTGGCTCGAACTCGGATTCGAGGATACCTATCTGCACAACTTGCTCGAAAAGCTCGGATGGAGCGTTGTTCGGAAACCAAGCGGCCCTGTTTCAACAATGGGAATCTGGATCGCAAAGCGAACCACCGAAGACAGCCGCTTTGCACGACCGCCTGCGGGCGCACCGTGGAAGGTCTGGCAAGCTGCGGATCGAGCGTTGCATTCGCAAATGGATTTCTTGCCTTCATTGAAATCAGAAGTACCCGCGGAAGGCGGTGCCGGCTATCTGCTTTATGGCCCATACACAACTCTGGACACGGGTTTCTATGAAGTCCACTGGCACGGTGAAGCGGAGCATGGAAGCAGGTTCGTTGCCGACGTGGCATGTTCAGGCGGCACACGCATCCTGCGGTCCGAAAGCATTGTGTCGGGAGAGCCCCTCTCGGAAGCCCAGGCTACGTTGCTGGCGCGCGCACGATTCAAGGTCGACGAGCCTGCAGCGGACTTCGAATTCAGGATACGACTCGATTCACCAGCCCGGATTCGAATCGATCGCGTTGAACTCCACAAATGCTGAAAGACGGGCGTTGAGCCTCTCTCACGGCAGTTATCCCGCAAGGCAATTCCGCTCACGCTTGCCTGCGGAGGTTAAGCTTGCGGCTCATTACCATTCGGGAGAGATGACGTGAATCCTGCCTCCATTGCCACTACTGCCGATGTTGACCTTGCCTATCAGTTTGTCCTCGGTCGCAATGCAGATGAGCAAGGATTGAAATATTTCAGTGCCTTGGCGCAGTCACAGTCGCTGACCGCTCATGACATTGCAAAATCCCTCATTGCGTCCGAAGAATTCAAGCGCGTTGTCGGCGGAAACCAGGAGCCGGCCGAGATCAAGCTGGATGGTTACAGTCTCTTTGTCCGCCCTTCGGACAGGGACATTGGCAGCGCAATTGCGAAAGGTGTCTCCTACGAGCCTCATGTGAGCGCGCTTCTGCGCAGGGAACTGGCGCGCGGAGATACGTTTCTCGATGTGGGTGCCAATATCGGGCACTTCACGATGCTGGCCGCCCATATTGTCGGTCCTTCGGGCAAGGTGATTGCCGTCGAACCGATGGACAAGAATCTCCAACTGCTCTATCTCGGTATCGAAAAGAACGGTTTCAGTCATATCGAGGTGTTTCCTTTCGGGGCTTCCGATCGGTCCACTCTCGTGCCTGTCATCACCGATCCGAACACGTCGAATGCGCTCGTCCAAAGCGCCCCATCGCAACGCCGGCCATCGTTGTTTGCGCCAACGCGGACGCTGGACTGGATGTGCGCCGGGCTGGGCCGTCTCGATTTCGTCAAGATGGATATCGAAGGCCATGAAATCTTCGCATGGCGAGGGGCCAAAGACCTGTTTGCAAGGTTCAAACCCAGGATCGCGACCGAATTCCATCCCTTGGCCATGCGCGAAAACGCGGCGATTGACTGTCGTGATTACGTGGATCTGATGTTCACCTACAGTCGTCAGATACAAGTGATCGTGTCACCGGACAAGCTGGTTGCCTGTTCGAACTACGAGGAGGTCATGACACAGTGGGAGCAGGGCGACAAACGACACGGTGGCAACGGAAGCTCCCATCTTGATCTCTATCTGGCACCTGCTGGTTGATAGCTGGAGCTTGGATCATGGTCAATGAATTCGGATCATCGAGGGTGCAAATTGTCAAACATTGAATATGGCCATCGCCAGGGATTCTGGAGTTCAACATGAAGCAACTGCTCTGTTCGCTGTTGTTGCTGGGAGTCGGGATGCAGGCGCAGGCCGCCGTTAGCCTGGCGTGTCCGACACGCAGCAATTTGGGCGTGCCCAACGATCCACCGTGCCAAACGGGCTTCCCTTCGGTATTGACGGAGCTTGGCCCCGATCGGGTGTTCTACTCGAGTCCTACCATCGTCGACCTCAATGGCGACGGCAGTCCTGAGATCGTTTTCGGCACGGAAAAGGGACGAGTCGTCGCCGTGCGTTCCAATGGCACCCTGATGTGGTCGTATACAACCGGGACAGTGCCGGTTCACAGCAAGGCGGCGGTGGCCGACATCGATGGCGACGGGCAATTGGAGGTTGTCGTCGGTGCCGGTGCCGGAAATGTCAACGGTGGCGGGATCTACGTCATCAGTTCCACCGGCCAGCTCAAGTGCTCGTTCACCGCGTTGAATCCCGTACACCCACAAGGCATGTACAGCTCGCCGGCGGTGGGACGGCTTGACCCCTCGCAGCCGGACAAGATGCAGATTGCCGTGGCCAGTTTTGATTTCAAGTTCCGGGTATTGCGCCACGACTGCACGGTCTGGTGGGAAAAGGGCGTGCAGGAATATGTGGTGGATTCGATCTGGTCCTCACCCTCAATCGTGGACCTCGATCGCAATGGGAGCCTGGACATCGTTGTCGGTGCGGACAGCAATTTCCACCAGTTGGCGGGGATCACCTTACCTGACGGAGGCTTGCTGCGTGCCATGCAGGGCAACGGCAGCGGAGAACTTCCGGGGTTCCCGAAGTTGTATGACGACGTTGTCTACTCGTCGCCGGCCATTGGCGACATTCGCGGCATAGGCGAGATTGCGATTTCGGTGGGCAGTGGGCGATGCTGGGACCTGCCCAGTTGTGCGATCGTCCACCCGGTTACCAAGCAGATGCTGGGTGTCCAGTCGAACGGCCAGAACCTGCCGGGTTGGCCGGTTGCCACGCCCGCGGAATCCTCGCGCACCGCATCGCCTGCCTTGGCGAAGTTCTCCGGCATCAACGGCCTCGTTTCGATCATGAATACCCTGCGAAACAATGATGTCGACGGTGTCGTCCACGCATTCCGCCCAAACGGAACCGAACTGCCGGGTTGGCCGTTGCAGCCAAGCATTCCTGCGGACTGTGCCGGCAACTCGTGGCACTGGGGTACTGTCGCCTCGCCGGTTGCGGCCAACCTGCTCGGTGATTCCGATCCGGAAATCATCCTCAATGCCGCCAACGAGTTCGTCATCTGGAATCGTGCCGGCCAGCAACTGACCGCAGCGACAGGCTGCCCGATCCCTGCGGGGAAATTGTCGCTGTGGACGGGAAGCGACAGTTTCTACAATTCGCCTGCTGTTGCCGATATCGATGGCAATGGCAAGTTCGAAGTGGTCGGCGCGGGAACCAACAGCATTGTCCCCGGGCATGCAGGTTCATATGTCACCGTCTACGCCTGGACGTTCAACAGCAGCAATGCAGCCCAGCTTGTGGATTGGCCCATGTTCCGTCGCGATCTGCTCAACAGCGGGGTCTATGTGCCCGATCAGATCTTTCGCAATGGCTTTGAGGCCCCATGATTCTTGCTGATGGTAGCGTTGCCGTGACGTGCCGCTTTCACGGAACATGGAAAAAATCATCTTACTTGTGGAACACTCATGTCGCTCATTGATTTCCGTGATCTGGTGGAGAAATATTCTTTCGCAGAACACGCGGCGCGTGCCGACAAGTATTTTTCGACCCTGGATCTCGATTCGCCCGTCGCACGCAAGCCATTCGCTTCTCCGCATGAGGCGGCCGAGCTTTGCGCGGGAATTGCCGCGATCTTGCCGGATCTGATGCTGTTTCCGACCGTTCGTGTCCTCGATTTCGGTGCCGGCACCTGCTGGATGTCGAGACTGCTTGCGCTGCTCGGTTGCGAAGTCACGGCCGTGGATGTATCGAGGAAAGCATTGGAAGTCGGTGAGAGACTGATTCGCTCGGATGCCCTGGGCAACAAGCTGAAGGTCGAGTTCGTCCCGTTGGAAGGCCCAGATCTGCCGTTTGCCGACAGCAGTTTTGATCGGGTGATCTGCTTTGATGCGCTTCATCATGTTCCAAAACAGGAGCACGCCATTGCGGAATTTGCCAGGGTGTTGAAGCCCGGTGGCATTGCCGCGCTGCATGAGCCTGGCCCTTCACATTCTCGTTCCAGCCAGTCGCAGTACGAAATGCGCATGCATGACGTCATTGAAGCAGATGTACTGGTAGAAAACCTGATTGCCGCCGGCAAGGCTGCGGGTTTCACGCATGCCGAGATGGCGCTCTACAGTTCGCGGGCGGTCAAGTCGGATCTCGCCGGCTTCAACAAGTTTCTTGCGAATCCCTGGTTGAGCAGGGCTGGAAGAAATCTGACCAGGCATATTGCCTCCGAGCAGGAGAATCGCCGCACGTTTTTTCTCGCCAAAGGTGATCCGGTTGCACATCTCGACAGCCGTTCGACACATGGTTTGCTGGCTGACATCGAATTGCACGCGGCACCATCCGATTTCGGCACGACCTTTACCGGCAGCATCGCCAACGCGGGGAGTACCACATGGCGGCCCTCGTTCAGCGGCTTGGGGGCGGTGAATATCGGCGTCCATCTTCATGATGGCGACGGACGTCTGATCAACGCCGACTACTTTCGCGGCAAAATTTCCGATCAACCGGTAAGTGCAGGCGTGCGCACGCCGGTGGAATTTGAAATTCCCTACCCGGAAGGACGAGATCACTTTGAACTGGTGATCGATCTGGTGTCGGAGGGCATCATGTGGTTCGAAATCGGCAGAAGCCCGGTGCGGCGATTCCGGATCAACAGACCGGACGCCAGCGTGCAGGCAATCGCATAAAATACGCACACCTATTTCAGGCTGAAATCACATGAAGAAGTCACTCCGCGCCCATGGCTTGGGCACCCGCGCCATCCACGCCGGGCAAAGCCCGGATCCATCGACTGGCGCGATCATGACGCCGATCTATGCCACTTCGACTTATGTGCAATCGAGCCCGGGTGTGCACCAGGGTTACGAATATTCACGCTCGCAGAATCCCACACGCATGGCCTATGAGCGGTGCGTGGCGAGCTTGGAAGGCGGCCGTCAAGGCTATGCATTTGCCTCCGGCCTGGCCGCCGCCAGCACGGTGCTCGACCTGCTGGATTCGGGCAGCCATGTCATCGCCATGGATGATCTCTATGGCGGCACCTATCGCCTGTTCGAGCGCGTGCGCAGGCGATCGGCCGGCCTCGATTTCAGTTTCATTGATTTGAACGATTCGGCGGCGTTGAAGGCGGCGTTGAAGCCGAATACGCGCATGATCTGGGCAGAGACGCCGACCAACCCGATGCTCAAGCTGGTGGATCTGGCGAAGATTGGCGCGTTCGCGCGCAAGCATGGATTGATTCTTGTCGTCGACAACACCTTCTGCTCGCCAATGTTGCAGCGTCCCCTCGAGCACGGTGCCGATCTTGTCCTGCATTCGGCGACCAAGTACCTGAATGGTCACTCCGACATGGTCGGTGGCATCGTTGTCGCCGGTGAAAATGCCGAGCTGGCCGAGCAGATGGCCTTCCTGCAGAACTCGGTCGGTGCTGTGGCCGGTCCGTTTGATTCCTTCCTCGCCATGCGAGGCTTGAAAACACTGCACTTGCGCATGCGCGCGCACTGCGAGAGTGCCATGACCATCGCCCACTGGCTGGACAAGCACCCGGCGGTTGAACGCGTCATCTACCCGGGCCTGAAATCCCATCCGCAACATGCCCTGGCCAGGCGCCAGATGGACGGCTTTGGCGGAATCATTTCGATCGAGGTCAAGGGTGGCCTGCGCAAGGCACGACGCATGCTGGAACGCTGCAAGCTGTTTGCATTGGCCGAATCGCTGGGCGGCGTCGAAAGCCTGATCGAACACCCGGCGATCATGACCCACGCCTCCGTGCCGCCTGCCAATCGCAAGAAGCTGGGGATCAGCGATGGCTTGATTCGACTCTCGGTGGGTGTCGAGGATGTTGCCGATCTTCAGGCCGAGCTGGAAGCAGCCCTTTCATAGCAGAATACGCCGGATTTCGCCGCGATCAACGGAGCCGTCGGCGCACCCTATTCAAATCGCATCCTGTACATGAAGACGGCGAGCTTGCGCTGATCGCCATTCATTCCAAGCTCGGCCGGACTGATCGCATCGGGGAATTCGAATCGGAATGTCAGTTGGGATGAATCGTCAGCGGGCAATGCCAGTTCGACCGTACGTGCGGGTGATTTTGTCGAGTATTCGATTGTCTGCGGATTCTTGTCATTCACCCAGACGGTCATGTGCTGCGGGTGCGTGTCCGAAACCAGCCCAGCCGTATCCAGATAGGCAACTCTGGTCGTCGGATCGACTCGGTCGCAGATCAGCGTTGCTTGCATTCCTTCGCTCCAGCGACCGTTGGAATCCGGCGCGGTGAAACCGCTGCCGGCCTTGTCGAAAGCTCCCCTCGAAGTGAATTCAATCGTGTCAATGCACTTGAGCATCGTGAATTCACCATATGCGCAAGCGGCATCCACCACGACCATCGAACCAGCAACGCCGCGACGGCACTTTGCAATATCCCATGGGAGCGAGCCGCTGCTGCCCAGTATGCGGTTGATCCGCGTCGCGTCCTTCGGATAACTCCCGAGAAGAATGTCATAGGCGTCGCCCAGCGCAGGCGTACCCAGGGAAAAACGTGAAACAAGGTAATTTCCGAAGCTGCCGATTTCCGCAATGCCGATGGCGAAATCGTGAGTTCCCGGAGCCGGTTGTCCGGCCGATTTCGCGAATGCTCGCGCTTCACGTTCGGCGGCAACGATCTTCTCTGTAAAGACGAAGTCTGCTTTCGAAAAAACGCATGCGCAAGCCAATAGTGCCAAGGCGCTCGGCGCGAAAACGCTCGGGCCGCGGTTACTGTCTGTGGCGTGATCTTTTCCGAGCTGCGCGATCAGCAGAACGACATCGAGCACGAGCATAGACTGGAGTGCATTGGCGTATTTGAAGTACGCATATTCAGAGCCTTTCGAGAAGCCGACGTAAAGCAGGATCTGGATCACGCACAATCCTGCAACCGTCAAACCGAATGCGCCGAAATACTTGAGCAAGAGCCCTTCGTAACTAGGCGCGGTTCTCTGCTTTCGCCACCAGAGTGCGATCAAGCCGAGCGACAGCAAGGCAACTGCAATCGACAACACGGCCATGCCGCGAACGCTGTCAATGTATTTCAGCGCCATTAGGCCGTTGTTCGAGCTGAGCCGGTACATGGCGAGGAAATCCGGGTTGACCACGATCAATCCGAGACTGAAAAGCGCGATGCCCGCCCCTGCAATGAAGCGCCATGTTCGTTTTTCACGTGAATCGGAGAGTGCTCCCAGAAGCACCAGCGCACCAAGCGTTCCAATCAATTCGACCGCAGGTAACAGATGGACGCTGGTGAGCAGTGCACCACCCAGTCCGAGCAAGAGAAGGTGATTGAATGAATCGGGTCTGCGCCATTCCAGTTGAAAGGCAATGACAAGCAGGCACAGCGCCAGCGCCTGCGCGACAAAATGCGCGAAGAAATAGGTCGCGACGAGTTCGCTGCCGAAAATCTCCAGCCCGAACCATTGTCGATTTGCCAGCAGCGCGATTGCCAATGCGCTGAACGCAATCAAGCGCCTTCGCGGCGGAAGACGCAGAAAGCTGAAACCAATCGCGGACCACAATAGAACAACGGAGAGATAGGCGATGTATTGCATGCCCTCCAGTGCCGAATCGACCTCCACACCTACCGCGGCGGCGATGTTATGAGCGATGCGTGGATAAGTCGCCATTTCCGAAAGGTTTTCGTCGACGGTCGGCAGGTTCGAGCTTTCCATGAGCCGCGCAACCAGGGTGCCGTGCAATCCGACGTCGATGCTTGTCGAGTAAAGTCGGTCGTGGAAATGCGAGAGGATTGCCACGGCGACAATGATCCAGACGAGCACGCCAAACCAACGCCACAGCCGGTAGATTTCCACTTGAACGTCGGAATTCGAAGTGCTCAATCAAAAAACTCCTCTCGATCGAATCAATGGAAATTGGGTATGCTGGCGCTGGGGGGAAGTAGTTTCGCCCAAGCAGTCAACTTTGCATACAGCAGGCTAGTCGAACGAAATGATCGACAATTGATGGGCCTCGGAAAGTTATCCCTCGAGCTATCGGCGCAATGTGAATGATTCAATTGCATTTGCCGGCTTGGACGTGGACATGTTTGCGCGTGGCAAAGCCATCGACATGCTGGATTTGCTGCGTGCGGAGCCGAGTGTGCTGCCGATGCAAGCAGCATGTCTGGACATTGGCTGTGGCATCGGGGTGTCGCATCCCCTGATTGTCGATGACATCGGTAGTCTGGTCGGCGTCGATGTCTCGGCCGAGGCGGTCGAGATTGCGCGGGAGGCCAATGCAAAGGTCGAATATCGCGTGCAGCGCGACGAGTCGCTGCCGTTCGATTCGGAAGGCTTCGATTTCTGCAGCACGGTTTGCGTCATGCACCATGTCCCTCCGGGGCAATGGCCAGCGTTTGTCGCCGAGGCCTGGCGGGTGACCAAGCCGGGTGGGCTGTTCGCGATATATGAGCACAATCCGGTCAATCCGATGACGCGTTGGGCGGTGTGGCGTTGTCCGTTCGATCATGATGCGGTGCTGCTGCGGGCCGGCGAGGTTCGCGAACTGCTGCGCAATCAGGGTTTCGAGATCGTCACGCGGCGCTATCTGTTCTTCATGCCGTTTGATCGGCCATGGGCACGCCGGTTTGATCGTTTGCTTCGATGGTTGCCGATCGGAGCGCAATACGTCGTTTGTGGTCGTCGTCCGGTCGGCAGTGGATCAGCCGGAGTGGAGAACCCAGCGTGACAGCAGGAAGGTCACCGGGATGGTCAGGACAACCGCGAACCCGAACGCCAGCCATTGCGGGATGTCGATCACCTCGACGGCGAGACGAAGCAGCCCCAGGCTGATCAGGAACTGGGCCAGATAAACCAGCGGAAATCGCAGTGCCGAGCGCCGGCGCATCGGCTTGCGGAACACGAAGATTGCGCTCAAGCCATAGGCCATCACGATGCCAATGCCGTAGCCAATCGAATAGGCGAATTCGTAGCGCATCCATTGCAGCAGCAGTAGATAAATTGCGTAGGCGACTATCGTGTTCGCCCCGCCCATGATGAGGAAACGAACGAATTCGCCCGCCATGGCGCGGGCACGCGTCGGCCACGTGATGCCGGGCACTTCGTGCTCGTGATTCATGCTTTGGAATCGGTATCTGAGTCGAATGGCGCTGACGCAGGCTGAGTTTGCGTCAAAAGTGCGCCCACTCCCGTTGCGGGAGAGGGTTGGGGAGAAAGATCTGTACCCATAGCCGCGGCTACCTCGCGTTCCCCTCTTCCGGCGCTTCGCGCCACCTTCTCCCGCAAGGGGAGAAGGGAAGGGCTTTTCGCATTCTTGGGGTTCAAGTCAGTGCCATTCGTGTCCAAGCCGCTCCTACAACCGGCGTGGGCCTCGACCAGATAGACCGGCTTGCGATAGGTCGCGCCCATCAGTCGCCCGAGATACTCGCCAATGATGCCGAGGATCAGCAACTGGATGCCGCAGGCGAAAAGGATGACGGACATCAGCGAGGTGTAGCCGGGGTTGGTGATGTGGCCGCTGAAATAGCCATACACCACGTACATCATGTAGAGAAAGCTGATTGCCGCGATGACCGCGCCGCCGTAGCTGGCAATGCGCAGCGGCAGGTGCGAAAACGTCACGAAGATGTTCACCGCGTGGGATACCAGCTTGCGCCAGGTGTAGGCGCTCTCGCCGTGCTCGCGTTCGCCGTGGGCGACTTCGACGGTTTGTGCCGACGAGGTCATCCACGAAAGCATGCCGTCGATATAGGGTCGGGCGAGCCGGAATCCGGTCAATTGGCGGGCCAGCGGGGCATGGATGGCGCGGAATGACGAGTAGTGTTCGTTGAGTTCGGGAAACGCGCGCTTGAGCGCCCAGCGCATCAGCTCCGAAGTGAGGTTGCGCGCGCCGGAATGCGTACGCTGCGCAAACAGGCCGTAAACCAGGGGCGTCTCCTCGCTGCCGGCTTCTAGCATCGACGCAATCGCCTCGGGCGGATGCTCCAGGTCATCATCCATGGTGATGATCCAGCGCCCGCGCGCGTGCTCGATGCCGCAGATGGTGGCGGCGTGCTGGCCGAAATTGCGACTCAGGCGCAGGCCGATCACTTCCTGAAAATTGTTCGCCAGTGAGCGGATCGCGGGCCACGATTGCGGGCGTCCGCGATCATCGACGAGGATCAGCTCCCAGGACAATCCGGCTTTCGTCATGCTGGCGGCAAGGCGCTGATGCAGTTCTGCCAGGGCGTCGCTGCCGCCGAACACGGGTACGACCACGGTGACGTCGATTTCAGGGGGCATGCTGGGATGAAACATTTGGCGAGGTCTCGATGGGTGGGTCAGGCAAGCGTTGATGATTGGTGCCAAGCCCAGGTCCTTCGCAATCCGCTGGCGAGATCGACACGCGCCTGCCAGCCCAGCTCGTCGGCGATCAGCTGATGAGAAGGTGATACACAGGCCACGTCGACGCCACGCGCCGGTTGGAACTCCACGTTTATGCTGCGACCGCTGGCGACCTGGCAGGCTTCGATCAGTTCGAGGATGGATGCCGTCTGGCCACTGGATACATTGTACACATTGACTGGGCGCTGCAGTGGTGAGAACAACGCGGCGGTCACGGCTTCGAGAAGGTCATCGATGTAGCAATAGTCGCGAACGGTCGAGCCATCGCCCCAGATCTGGAATGCCTTGCCGTCGCTGGCGCGATCGAACATGGTCGGCACGATGGCGAATCCCTTGGTCACACGCTGACCCGGGCCATAGAGATTGCTCGGTCGCAACATGACCGCCGACCAGTCGGTCGTTGCCACGGCGGCGTGCAGGAAAGCCTCGGCGGCCGCCTTGCCGGCGCCGTAGTAGGAGCGCGGGCGCAGTGGCCTGGACTCGGCTGCATTGGCCGCATCATCACCGTAGATGGCACCCCCCGATGACAGGTAGACGATGCGACGCCCGGGGAACTCGGCGGCACATTCGAGCAGGCGCGTAAGCGGCAGCAGGTTGCCAAGTACCTCCAGCGAAGGATCCCGTGCCGAAACGCCGGGCGTCGTCATCGATGCGGCATAGACAACCCGATTGCACCGACCCAACGCCTCGCGGAGCAGGTGGCGATCCTCGATCGAGCCGCGCATGTGGACGATGCCGGCCTGGGTGCCGTCGGCCTGCGAGCGGCCGAGTGCGTGGACCTTATGGCTCTGTCTTGCCAGGTGCGTGCACAGGGCGGAACCGATGAAGCCGGCCGAGCCAAGGACAAGTATTGATTCGGCTGCTGCGTGCATGGACGGAGTAGGTGGCGGCATGGGAACCGGTGATTGTATCGGGGCTGGCCTCAGTATTCCGGTAATCCGGGCGCCGTGGGTGGGCAACGCCCGCAGGCTCGGCTTGCAGCGGTACGGCCTTGAATCTTGCTTCGCTGATGGGTCGGGGCTATCGTCCACGGGCGGATGCGGCAGGCGGACACCTTGCACCACATGGTCGCGGGCGAAGATTCCGCAGCAGGCTGTACGCCATCGGCAGGGGGCAGATCGTGGGATTGCTGGACGAACTTGAAAGTGAAGCGCAACGGCGCAAGTCGAACGACGACGACGCGGCTGCACTGAAGGCTGCGCGCGAGACAGCGTATCGCACGGCGCTGGAGCCGGCCATGGGCAAGTTGTTCGCCTATCTCACCGAACTGGTGGCCAAGCTCAGGCAACTGCAGCCGAAGATCGCCATCCGCCATGCGCTGGCCGGCTACGGTGATGTCGTGGCCTATGTCGAGCACGAATACGACGTTCGCGAGGCGCGCCAGCCGTCTTCCAGGGAAATCACCCTGGCATTCTTTGCCACCGTGGCGAGTTCGGAATGCCCGAACGTGCAGGTCGAGGGCTCGGCGCGTGTGCGAGCCGTTTCGGCGCTGTTCCAGCGCCATCGCCTGGGTGCGCCTTTGGCGGCGAGCAAGGATGCGTCTGGTGAAATCGTCGGGGCAACCTTCAAGGCGAAGGGTCGCGTGCCTCTGACCGCCGTATTCAGCGCCGATGCCGCGACTGGCCAGTTGCGCATGAGCTTCACGAATTTCGACGACTTCGCCACGGCGGTGAAGACAGTTGCGCCGGATCAGGTCAGCGAGGCGCTGTACGATCAAATAGGCCGCTACCTGATGCGCGAGCCGACCGAACTGCTGCGCGAAGTGCTGCCCGAGGATTACCGCAGCCAATTGCGCGCCCGCGTCCATCACGATGAGGTCAAGCGGCGTTGGGAGTCGCAGATCGCCTCGCGTCAACAGGAAGACATCGCGATGCTCAAGCGCGAATACGGACTGGGTGCGCGCTTCAATCGCCTAGGTGATGCGATGGGCAAGTTGCGCGGGCTGGTTTCGCGAAAGCCCTGAGCGGGCGATCCTCTTGTCGCAACGCGGTGTCGAGCATCGTGCGCCTGAGGAAAGCGGTCGACTGCGGCCTGAAGGCTTCTCTTGCTCAGGCGGGACGAGCGGCGCGGGTTTCCCGGGTGGTACTTGAGTTCAGAAAAAACCCCCGGAATCCGGGGGTTTTTCTTGTGCGGATGAAGCCATGCAATCAGCACATCAGAGCAGCGGCACCAGCAACAGGGCGACGATGTTGATGATCTTGATCAGCGGATTCACGGCCGGGCCGGCAGTGTCCTTGTACGGGTCGCCGACGGTGTCGCCGGTGACGGCGGCCTTGTGCGCTTCGGAACCCTTGCCGCCGAAGTTGCCATCCTCGATGTACTTCTTGGCATTGTCCCAGGCGCCGCCGCCGGTGGTCATCGAGATCGCCACGAAAAGGCCGGTGACGATGGTGCCGATGAGCACGCCACCCAGGGCCTGGGCGCCGGCCATCGGACCGGCAATCCAGCCGATGCCGAAACCGACAATCACCGGCACGAGCACGGGCAGCAGCGACGGAACCATCATTTCCTTGATTGCCGATTTGGTCAGCAGGTCGACTGCACGCGAATAGTCGGGCTTGGTCGTGCCTTCCATGATGCCCTTGATCTCGCGGAACTGGCGGCGCACTTCCTCGACCACGCTGCCAGCCGCGCGACCGACTGCCTCCATCGCCATGGCGCCGAACAGGTACGGAATCAGGCCGCCGATGAGCAGGCCGATGATCACGTAGTGGTTGGAGATGTCGAAGGTGTAGATGTTGTCGGGGTGTTCCACGGCGAGCTTGTGCGTGTAATCGGCAAACAGCACCAGCGCGGCGAGGCCGGCCGAACCGATCGCGTAGCCCTTGGTCACTGCCTTGGTCGTGTTGCCGACTGCATCCAGCGGATCCGTCACGGCACGCACTTCGCTTGGCAGCTCGGCCATCTCGGCGATGCCGCCGGCGTTGTCGGTGATCGGGCCGTAGGCATCGAGGGCGACAATCATGCCGGTCATCGACAGCATCGCCGTAGCGGCGACGGCAATGCCGTACAGGCCGCCAAAGAAGTAGGCAGCCCAGATCGCCACGCACACGGAAAGCACCGGCCATGCCGTCGACTTCATCGAAATTCCGATGCCGGCAATGATGTTGGTTGCATGTCCGGTGGTCGATGCCTGGGCGATATGGCGAACCGGGCCATATTCGGTGGCCGTGTAGTACTCGGTGATTACGACCATGGCGCCGGTCAGGATCAGGCCAACCAGCGAGCAGTAGAAGATGCTGTTCGCGGAAATGCCGACGCCGTTGCCGACATCGAGGCCGGTCGGAAAGAGTTCGTGGGTGACGAACCAGAAGGCAATCGCCGAGAGCACGGCCGAGACGATGACTCCCTTGTACAGGGCATTCATGATCTTGCCGCCTTCGCTGGTCCTGACGAAGAACGTGCCGATGATCGAGGCAAGGATGGAAACGCCGCCAAGCACGATCGGATACAGCACTGCATTCGGGTTGCCGGCAAACATGACGCCGCCGAGCAGCATGGTCGCGATCAGGGTCACCGCATAGGTTTCGAACAGGTCGGCGGCCATGCCGGCGCAGTCGCCGACGTTGTCACCGACGTTGTCGGCGATCACCGCCGGGTTGCGCGGATCGTCCTCGGGGATTCCGGCTTCAACCTTGCCGACCAGATCCGCGCCGACGTCCGCACCCTTGGTGAAGATGCCGCCGCCGAGGCGGGCGAAGATCGAGATCAGCGATGATCCGAAGGCCAGGCCGATCAGCGCATGCAGGGCCTCATCGGAGGCGTAGCCCAGCTTCGCCAGCAGGACGAAATAGCCGGCGACGCCCAGCAGGCCGAGGCCGACCACGAGCATTCCGGTGATCGCACCGCCGCGAAAGGCCACTGCCAGAGCTGCGGCGATGCCGCTGCGTGCCGCTTCGGCGGTGCGCACGTTGGCTCGGACCGAGACGTTCATGCCGATATAGCCGGCGAGGCCGGAGAGGATGGCGCCGATGGCGAAGCCGATCGCCGTCAGCCAGTTCAGGGCAAGTCCGATCGCAAGGAAAAGGACCACGCCGACAACCGAAATCGTCATGTACTGGCGGTTGAGGTAGGCCCGCGCACCCAGCTGGATCGCCGCGGCGATCTCCTGCATGCGCTCGTTTCCGGCCGGCTTGGAGAGGATCCAGCGGATCGACCATGCGCCATAGAGAAGGGCGACACCCGCGCAAATCAATGAAAACAGTAAACCATGTTGCTGCAACATCATTCCTCCCAGGGAGCAGGCAAGCAAAGGAAAAGGACCACTGAAAACCCCACCATGGATGCTCGTGATGCGCATGCCTCCTTCCATTCTTGGCCGGAACGAGGCAGGGATCAGGGCATCCCTAACCGGTCGAGTATAGCCGTGCCTGCGCGGGCATCACAGCCTTGCGCTGCAGCATCCGGCGGAGGCGCGGTGGCGATGCGGATTCGAGTGCATGCCGGTGCTTCGGGCGCGGGCGAGAGCAGGAGTGGGTCGAGACCACCTTGCCGCCGCGATCAACCCGCGGCGGGCCGCGCCGGGCCTGATCCAGGTGCCCCGCCCGACCGTGCGTCCGGGTGCCGGGCCGGCATTGGCGCAAACCACAGCGCAATGGCCAGCGTTGCGGAAACAATCGGCCAGGTCACGAAGCGCAGCTCCGCGCTCGGTGCAAGGATGATGAAGCTGGCGGCATATACGAGCGCGCTGGAAGTCACGCCAAGAACCAGCGCCGCCCGTGGATCCTGACGGCCTCGCCAGGCGAGGATCAGCACGCCGAGATGGGCCAGCAGGTATGGCCAAGCACTGAAGACCCAGGTCGGTCGCAGGCGCGCCGCCAGATCGAGCAACCCTTGATGGGCGCGTGGATTGAGGATTTCCGGCAATGGCGGATTGTCGCGGTAGCTGGAGCGATCGGTGTAATAGGCCAGCCCTGCAGTCGCCCCATCGTGCCTGCCGAACACCAGTTGGGTCGTCCTCAATCGATGTGCAAGGTATTCGCGCGGATGCTCGCGGACCGCCGACCACCAGGCGGCGGCCAGCTCCCGTTGTTGCGCGGCGGGATAGGGGCGCACCAATCCGCTGCCGACGCCTGAGCGCGAGCGGACGAACAAGTGCGTCACGGAGGCGGCATCGAAGGCCCCGCTGTCGCGAAGTTCCTGCACGTCCAGTCCCGGGCCATGGGTGAAGGGCGGCAGCAGCAGCTGGTCCGTGGCCACCGACATGGCGGCCAGATCCCACAGCGCCAGCATGGGCCACAAGGGACGGCGTTCATCTGCGAGGGCTCGATCGAAAGCGATGCTTGCGATCATGCCGATCAGGGCGGTTGCAAGGGCGCCGGCAAGCACGAGGCGATATCGCGAGGTGGCCATCGTCGACAGAATCCACGTCGCGGCTGCACCCAGCGGAATCACCGCGACTAGGGAGTTCTGCCGGATGCAACCCGCGTAGACGATCAAGGCGAGGGCCATGCAGATGCCCGCACGTGACCGGCCGGGGCGATGCCTTGCGAGCAATCCCGCGGCAAGCACGAGCACGGCCGTCATGTGTGCATCGGAAAGGAGATGCGCCATCTGCACGAGTACCAGCGGACTCAGGCCGCCAGCCAGCACCACGACCAGGAGCCAGCCGAACGAGAACTTCCTGGCAGCAAGGCACCAGCCCATGCCGGCCCAGAACATGCCGAGGTTCAGGCACAGCAGGCTGGCCGGATTTCCAAAGGCGGCAAGCAGCACGGACCAGAGACCGATCATGGGCACCGGCGTGATGTTGGAAAACTCGCCGCTGCGGGCCTGCCAGTATTGATAGGCGGAATCGAACGGATAATGGCCCGGATAGAGCAAGGCCAGGGAAATGCAGAACCCCAGCGACACCAGCAGCCAAACCCCGATCGGCCCGACCATGGTGTCGCTGTCACCCGCGTGCGTGCGCTGCATTGTGCGGTTTTCAGGAAACAATTCTATTTGTCATTTATGTTGTATGCGGCAAGCTTCTGCTTGACTGCCACGTTTTTCAGGCGCACGTACTTCGGCAGGCCATCCTTGCCCGAGGGTGGCGGATCTTCGCCGCGGATCAGCGGCTCCAGATAACGGCGCGCGGCCTCGGTGATGCCGTAGCCATCGCGGCGGATGTAGCTCTTGGGCAGGATCTTCTCGTGGTTGGCCACCTTGCTCAACGCGGCCGGCTCGATCTTCCAGCGATATGGCGCATCGGAGCTGCGCACGATCACCGGCATCACCGCATTCTTTCCGGCGAGCGCGTATTCGACAGCTGCCTTGCCGACCGCGTAAGCCTGCTCGACATCCGTCTTCGAGGCGATATGCCGGGCCGAGCGTTGCAGGTAGTCGGGCAGGGCCCAGTGGTATTTGTAGCCGAGCTTCTGCTTGACCAGGTCGGCCAGCAGCGGGGCGACGCCGCCGAGCTGGGCGTGGCCGAAGGCATCGCGCGTGCCGACTTCGGAGAGAAACTTGCCGTCCTTGTTGCGCACGCCTTCGGAGACGACCACGGTGCACCAGCCAACCCGCTCGACGGTAGCCTTGACCCGTGCCAGGAAGGCTTCCTCGTCGAACGGGATTTCCGGGAACAGGATGATGTGCGGGGCGTCATCGGCGGTTTTTCCGGCAAGCCCGGCGGCAGCGGCGATCCAGCCCGCGTGACGACCCATTACCTCCATGACGAAGACCTTGGTCGAGGATTCCGCCATCGAGGCGACATCCAGACTCGCCTCGAGCACCGACACCGCCGTGTACTTGGCCACCGAACCAAAACCGGGGCAGCAATCGGTCACGGCCAGATCATTGTCGACGGTTTTCGGCACACCGATCACCTTGACATCATGGCCAAGCGCCTTGCCGATCTGCGATATCTTGTTGGCGGTGTCCGCCGAATCGTTGCCGCCGTTGTAGAGAAACCAGCGGATGTCATGGGCACGCAGGACCTCGATCAGGCGCTCGTACTGCGGGCGACTCTGCTCGATCGACTTGAGCTTGAAGCGGCAAGAGCCAAACGCGCCGCCGGGAGTGTGGCGCAATGCCGCGATCGCGCTGGCGGATTCTTTCGAGGTGTCGATGAGTTCTTCGCGCAGCGCACCAATGATGCCGTTGCGCGCCGCGTAAACGCGAACCTTGTGTTTGCGTGCGGTTTCAATGACCGCACAGGCGCTGGCGTTGATGACGGCGGTGACGCCGCCGGACTGCGCATAGAGCAGGTTGCCTTGCATCGAGGAGGCTCCTTGGTGACAGGGAATGGGGCAGTGTGAAGGTTTGACTGAAATGCCTCCAGCGGATAGCTTTACGCTGGATTCAACCGCTCAAAGTCTAGCGCAGCGTCAACGGATTTCCGCGCGTGCGCATCACTTCAAGGAACTGTATGCGACTCGTGCTACTCGGCGCGCCCGGCTCGGGCAAAGGCACCCAGGCGGCCAGACTCCGTGACACCTTGGGAATCCCGCATGTATCCACGGGCGACCTGCTGCGTGCCGCGGTCAAGGCCGGGACGCCGCTGGGCATGCAGGCAAAGTCGGTGATGGATGCCGGCGGCCTGGTCTCCGACGACATCGTCCTCGGCATGCTCGAGGAGCGCGTGGCGCAGGTCGATGCCAAGGCGGGTTTCATCCTTGATGGCTATCCACGCAATGTCGCCCAGTGTGCCGCGCTCGAAGCGCTGCTCGAACGCCTCGGCCAGCCGCTTGATGTCGCGGTCAAGCTCGAAGTCCCGAATGAACTGATCGTCGAGCGCATCGCCGGTCGAGCGGCGGCCGAGGGTCGCCTCGATGACACGCCGGAAACGGTACGCGCACGGCTGCGCGTGTATGCCGAGCAGACTGCGCCGGTGGCCGACCACTTTGCCGAGATCGGCAAGCTGGTCACGGTTGACGGGGTTGGCGAGCTCGATGAGGTCTTCCAGCGCATCCGCAAGGCGCTGCCAGCTTGATGTCGATGCCGGGCGTCGGCCTGTCCACGGGCCCTGTGTGGTGCGCTGGCAACCCGTGTCGCGAGGTGCGGACTTGAGTTGCCAGCACTGATGTCGGAATTGATTGGCCAGATCATCAACCTTTGCCGCTTCCGCGGTGGCCCGCAGGATCTTCCGCACAAGCCCGGCTTGCTGATCGGCATGCTCGTCGCCAGCGTCATCCTCGACCTGAGCTCGGCAAACCTGCTCGATATCGGCGACAACGCACTCGCGCGCAGCCTGTTCTCGACTTCCCTGTTGCTGGCCCTGTGCTGGATCGCACTGGGCATCCGCGGCATGCTTGCCCGCTTCGTGCAGACGGCAATCGCCCTGGTCGGCTGCGCGATGATCTTTTCGATCGTCATCGTTCCGCTGGCCTGGTTGTTCGGCAAGCCGGACGGTGCCGAGGCGGTGCTCAGTCCGCAGCAGATCCTCGTTGCCTGGCTGGGCCTTGGCGTACTCGTCTGGAAGATCGCCGTGGATGCGCACAATGTCCGCCAGGCCATCGAAGCACCGTTCTGGCTCGGGTTTGCGCTGGCGCTGGCCTGGTCGGTCGCGGATTTCGCCCTCAGCCGGGTCCTCTTTGTCGCTACCCCCTGACCGACGTTGTCCTAAACTGGCGCGATGAAACTCCATATCCTCGGAATCTGCGGCACCTTCATGGG
>Ga0209476_10000649_pt1 | contig 23906 bp, 24 predicted proteins | sample KloWWTrecipitate_FD_187179 | JGI IMG/M metagenome (GOLD analysis project Ga0209476, IMG submission 187179) | Active sludge microbial communities from Klosterneuburg, Austria, studying microevolution and ecology of nitrifiers - Klosterneuburg... | ecosystem: Engineered > WWTP > Aerobic digester... | reverse complement strand
GACTTCATCGAGCTGCGCGTGCGCGACGGCATGGCGCTCGAGGAAGCCGTCGTGGACGCGGGCGCCGTGCGTTTTCGGCCCATGGCACTGACGGCCGCTGCCGTCATCGTGGGCTCGGCGGTGATGCTCTTCGACCCCATCTTCCAGGGCCTGGCCATCTCGTTGATGGCGGGCGAGGTCGCCTCGCTCCTGCTGTCGCGCATGACCGTGCCCATCACCTACTACCTGACCCATCGCCGGGCGGCGATCGCGGCCTCGCCCGAGCCGTCGCCGGTGGAGGCCTGAGGCCATGGACACGCAGCTGAAGACGATTCTGGCGGCGGTGGACTTCGGCGAGGCATCCGCCCGCGCGCTCACGCTGGCTGGCGTTCTCGCCGGCCGGTGCGGCGCCCGGCTGCGGGTGCTGCACGCCGAGGCGCTGGACGCGCCACCCTACTTCACCCGGGCTCAGATGGACGCCATCGAAGGCGAAGCCCACGCCAACCGGACCCGCGCGGCCGAGTTCCTGCGCGCATTCGCTCGCGAGCACACCCAGGAGCCCTTCGAAGCCGTGGTGGACAACCGCACGGCCACCGACGCCATCCTGCACGCCTCGGCCGGAATGGACCTGGTGGTCATGGGAACCCACGGCCGGCGCGGGCCGTCCCGGTGGTGGCTGGGCTCGGTGGCCGAGCGGGTATTGCGCGAGACGCGTGTGCCGCTCCTCGTGGCCCACGCGGGCCACCGGCCGGCGCCGGAGGAGGCGTTCGCCGTGGCGATGCTGCTCGCCGCCGACGGGATGCCCGCTCCCGCATCACGGGCGATCGTCCGGCACATCGCCGATTGCGTCCAGGGTTCCGTGGTGGAGGCCGAGTCCGACGACGTGCGAAGCGCACGGGCCGACCTGGGCGCGTCGTGGGTGGCCGTTCCGGCACCCACCCCGCGTGACGGGCGCTGGCTCTCGCACGTCGGCGAGCCGCTCGTCACCAGCTGCAAGACGCCCGTTCTGTTCGTGCCCGAGGCCCAGGGAGGGCCTACCCCATGACCGTTGAACCCATGCTGCGCCTGATTGCCGGAGCCTTCATCGTCGTGAGCGTGCTGCTCGGCATGTACGTGGATGCTCGCTTCTTCTGGTTCACCCTGTTCGTGGGTGCCAACCTGTTCCAGTCGGCGCTGACCAGATGGTGCCCCATGATGGCGATCCTGCGGAAGGCCGGCGTGCGCGGTTAGCCGACCCGGGCGCCCACCGATTTTCGCCCTCTGCGTACGCTATGCTGTCGACCGTAATCGCGGGGCGATTCGAGGGAGGAACTTCGATGCAGCAGTACGTGCGTAAGGGACTGGTGGCCGTGGCGGCCGTTGTCATGGCCGGGGCCGGCTACGGGGCGCTGGCTCAGGGGGGCGCGCAGATGCCGCCCGTCAACGAGGCGCCCAATCCGTATCAGACGGTTGAGAACTACTTCAAGCTGCCCGAGGGGCGGCCCTGGGGTTCCACAAGCGCCGTGGATGTCGACAAGGACGGCCGCACCATCTGGGTGGCCGAGCGGTGCGGGGCCAATTCGTGCTGGGATGCCACGAAGGGCGAGATGTCCGCGTCCGATCCCCTGCTCAAGTTCGACGCCTCGGGCAAGCTCCTGCTGAGTACCGGCAAGGGCATGATGGTGTTTCCGCACGGCATCCACGTGGATCGCGACGGCAACATCTGGGTGACCGACGGGCAGGACAACCTGCCGCGGCGCCGACCGGGACAGGCGGCCAGCGGGCCGATGCCGGCCACGCTCATCGGACACCAGGTCCACAAGTTCAGTCCCGACGGCAAGCACCTGATGTCGCTCGGCAAGCCGGGCGGCAATCAGCCCGGACAGCCGGCGGATCCGGGCTCGTTGTACGAGCCGAACGACGTGATCACCTATCCGAACGGCGACATCCTGGTGGCCGAAGGGCACGGCAACGCGCCTCCGTCCACGGCGCGGCTGGTTCGCTTCGACAAGAACGGCAAGTTCCTGCGTGAGTTCGGCAAAATGGGTACGGGTACGGACGGCGAGTTCATGCAGCCGCACGGGTTGGCGTTCGATTCCCGCGGCCGGCTGTTCGTGGCGGATCGCAACAACAACCGGATTCAGATCCTCGATGCCGAGACCTACAAGACGCTGGACACCTGGTACCAGTTCAGCCGCCTCAGCGGCATCTACATCGACAAGAACGACATGATCTACGGCGCCGATTCCGAATCGGGATCGGTCAACCCGCCGCACGGCGCCTGGCGCCGGGGTATCCGAATCGGCTCGGCGAAGGACGGCAAGGTGATTGCCTTCATTGAAGACCCCACGAGCGTCGGTGAGACGCTGACCATGGTGGACGGCAAGCCCGTCATGAAGAAAGCCGACGGCTCACCCGGTGCGAGGGGGACCCTCGCGGCGGAGGGCGTCGTGGTGGACGCCGCCGGTAACGTCTATGGGGCCGAGGTCGGGCCGAAGGCCGTGAAGAAGTACGTCAAAAAATAGCGCGTTTCGTGTCCGTTGAGGATGGGAGATTGGAGACGGGCGATTCATCGCCCATCATCAATCTCCCATCCTCAACCTTCGATGGGCGCGTCAATTGGCGTCGGTGCGCGGCTCGTTGGGCAGCCCTTCCCACCGGCGCACGATGCCCGACACCCACCACAGCAGCAGCGCCACGACGATGGCCGCCATGGCCCAGCGCATGAGGGCCGCGAGGGCGAGCGCGTCGAGGGCAGGCAGGGGGAAGCGGCTGAGCGCGGCCCACCGGTCCGTCATCCAGTGCCAGGCGGTGTGTGCCACCAGCGCCGACATGATGATGACGCCCGTTCGTTCGGCCACAAGGCGCGTGAACAGCCAGCCGAGCGCGGGGATGAGCACGGCGAGCACCAGCAACTGGCCGAGTTCGACGCCCACATTGAAGGCCAGCAGCGACGACAGCAGGTGCGAGCCGGCAAACTGCAGACGCTCGCGCAGCACGAACGAGAAGCCGAAGCCGTGCACCAGGCCGAAGGCAAAGGTCATGATCCAGCGTCGCTGCAGGCCCACGCCGAGGATGTTCTCGAGGGCCATGTACACAATCGATGCGGCGATGAGCGTCTCGACCAGCGGCGGAAACCACAGCGCGTCGGGCGCCAGCCCGTACGCCGAGGCGAGCAGCGTCACCGAGTGAGCCAGCGTGAAGGCGGTTACTACCACCAGCAACGGGCGGAACCGCCGGAACGGCAAAACCAGGCACAGCAGGAACAGCAGGTGATCCGTGCCGTCGAGGATGTGCCAGAAGCCTTCCTTGACGAAGAGCCAGGCGGCCTGGTGCCAGCGTGGATCGAGCTCGACCACGCCCACGTCGGCGTGGACGTCGAAGACCCGCTCGGGCTGCCCGGGCGCCAGGAACCGCAGGCCGACATTGACCTGCAGGCCGAGGCGCGTGAATCCGGGGTGGATGGCGAACTGCGATTGATCCGAGGTAATCGGGTACTCGAAGAGGACGTCGAGCACGCCCTGCTCCCAGTAGAGATTGGTGTCGTCGGGCAGGGGCGGGCCGAGGACGTCTGCCAGCGCGGCCTCGTAGCTCTGGAACGATCGGCTCGACGGCAACTCGGCGCGGACGGCGCGCACCGTGGGCTTGGGCAGGGGCCGCCCGTTCTCGTACAGCTCGACGAAGTCCGAGATCCACAGCGTGGCCGCGTCCCGGAAGGCGGCGTCGGCCGCGGAGATCTGGAGGTAGCCCGGCCCGAACACCGGAACCGAGACGTCGCGGAGGGAGGCCATGGGTGCCCGGACCAGGAAGCGCAGCGTCTGGCCCTCGGGCTTGAGGAATGCCAGCACCGTGACTTCGTTCGGGACTTCGTGGGCGAACGAGCCGGCCTGCAGGCCAGCCAGCAGCAGGACAGCTATCAACAGGCGGCGGACACGCATGGGAAGCAGAGGCAGGTTACCACGGTAGCGCCCGGGCCCTGCCCAACAGCCACGGGCATTCCCCTTGACTCCGATTCTGTGTATACTCGGCCAGCTTCATAGGGGGAGACGCAGATGGCGCGTGTGCTTCGATCACGGAAATTCGTTGGGCTGACCTTGGTCGCCCTGCTCGTCGGTCTCGGCGTCGGCCAGGCCATGCTCGATCGGACGTCGGCTCAGGCCAAGCAGGCGCCGAAGTTCGAGGTTGATCCGTTCTGGCCCAAGCCGATGCCCAACAACTGGGTGCTCGGCCAGACCATCGGCCTCACGGTCGATGATCGCGACCACGTCTGGCTCATCCATCGCGGCAACGATCCCGGCAATCTGGATCGCACTGAGCTCGCCTTCCCGGGCGGACAGGCGCAGCCGCGCGTCAGCGAGTGCTGTAACCCGGCCCCGCCGGTCCTCGAGTTCGATCCAGCCGGCAACCTGGTTGCCAGCTGGGGTGGTCCAAAGGAGGGCGCGCCCTACCAGTGGCCCGAGTCGAACCATGGCATCGTCGTGGATCACAAGGGGAACGTCTGGGTCGGCGGCAACGGTGGCCCCGACGCCCAGATCCTGAAGTTCACCCGCGAAGGCAAGTTCATCGCCCAGTACGGCAAGGCCGGCGCCCGCAAGGATCCGAAGTCGCCGGCGGACAAGCCCGTGTACGTCGCCAACAGCATGGACATGGACAACTTCGGCCGGGTGGCCAAGATGTTCATCGACCCCAAAGCCAACGAAGGCTACGTCGCTGACGGCTACCTCAACCACCGCGTGGCGGTCATCGACCTCGACAGCGGCAAGATCAAGCGTTACTGGGGCGCCTACGGCAAGCCCCCGACCGACGCAGCCCTCGGCCGCTACAACCCGAGCGAACCGCCCGCCCAGCAGTTCCGCAACCCGGTGCACTGCGCCGAGATGTCGGTGGACGGCCTGGTCTACGTCTGCGACCGCCCGAACGACCGCGTGCAGGTCTTCAAGAGCGACGGCACGTTCGTGAAGGAATACATCATCCACAAGGACACGCTGTCGGACGGCTCGGTGTGGGACATCGCCTTCTCGAAGGACCCGCAGCAGCGGTTCCTGTATATGGCCGACGGCGCCAACGAGCACGTGCGCATCTACGACCGCCAGACCATGGAAGAACTGTCGCACTTCGGCTATGGCGGCCGCCAGCCCGGCATGTTCCTCGGCGTGCACAGCATCGCCGTCGACTCGAAGGGCAACATCTACACAACGGAAACCTACACCGGCAAGCGGCTGCAGAAGTTCGTGAACAAGGGCGTAGGCCCGATCACGGCACCGTCGAAGACCGCGGTGCCCTGGCCAAGCAGCGGCAACTGACGACGCATTTCGTAGAATCGATGGGCGCGGCTCCTTCTGGGGTCGCGCCCTTTGTTTTTGATTCCACGGAAGGTGGGATCCGCAGCTTTCGCGGATTCTGGCTGGGTTGGGATTCGAAGGGGGATGCATCCTCCCTCCGTGGAATCCATCCGGGCAATCTACTGCAGCTTCACGCTCCATCCCACGCCCAGTTTGAGCGCCGGCACATTGCCGCCCCCGACGCGGATGTCGGTGAAGAACCCGTTGTCATGGGCGAAGCCGAACAGGTAGCTTCCCCCCGCGCTGACCTCCGTTCCAAGGTCGAACCGGTCGTCCGCCAGGCGCGTCAGCACGATGGCTGGGCCGCCGCCGGTGACGAACTTCCAGGGGCCCGTGCCGAGCGGGAAGAGGTAGATGAAGTCGATGTTGATGGTGGCCAGCCGCAGGTCGTTACCGAACCCCCCGTCGAGCCCGGGACGCACGCGGAAGCGTCCACCGATGTCCGCCGACTGCCAGAAGACCCCGGCGTAGACCTGCTCGGGATCGATCGACGTCCCGCCGGTGAATCCGACGGAGGACTGCGCGAGGGCGGGGGAAGACAGAAGCGTGACGACCAGGGTTGCGGCGAGCGCGGTACGGCTGGGCAATCGTTTACTGGATGGGACCATGAGCACCTCCACGGTGCCACGTTATCAAGAAGCGTTCCAGAGAACCCGTCCGTGGGCGGGTCGGCGCGGTTCGGATATTCTCATCGTCGGACATCCGAGTTCAGGGAGAACTGTCATGGAGCACGTGCAGAACCTGCTGAAGACCGCGCTGGGCGAAGTTGAGCGACTGCTCTCCACCAAGACCGTGGTGGGCGAGCCCATCGAAATCCGCGGCAATACCATCGTCCCGCTCGTGGCCGTCGGGTTCGGGTTTGGTGGCGGCGGCGGCAGCGGCGAGGAGCAGAAGAACCTCTCGGCGAAGGGTATGGGGGGCGGCACTGGTGGGGGCGGCGGCGTCAAGCCCGTGGCCGTGATCATCGTGGACAAGGACGGTGTCGCACGTGTCGAGGCGATTAGAGGGTCTGCCACCGTCGTCGAGAAGTTGGGCGAGGCCGTGGCGAAGGTGATGGAGAGCCGGAAGAGCGCAGAGCCTGGCGCCAAGCCGGCGTGAGTGATGGCGGTGCTCGTGGTCCTCACCGCGCTGGTCCTCGGCGTGGTGGGGCTGCTGTTCGTGCCGCTCCGCGCCAAGGTCGAATTCGACAGCGAGGCCGAGGCCGCGCCGCTGCGCTGGCGGGTGCGATGGGTCGCCTTGTCGGTTGGCAACGACCGGCCCTCTCGCCGGCGGCGGGCACGTAAGCCACGCCCGGACCGGCCGTCACGCCCCAGGCGTGGCGGTGCCGGGAGCGGCCCGCGGCTGCGTGCGGCGCTGGGCACGCCGGGGCTGCCGGGTCGGGTTGGTCGGCTGGCGGGTGATCTGCTGGCCGCGGTGGGCCCAACCGACCTGGACGCGGCCGTTCGCATCGGCCTGGACGACCCGGCGTCCACCGGGATGCTCTTCGGGCGCCTGGCCGCGGTTGCCGCCGTCTGCCCGCAGCGCTGGCGGGTACACATCGAGCCCGACTTCGAGGAAGCCACGCTCCAGGCCTGCGGCTCGCTCAGGTGGTCGGTGTCTCCGGCCCGCGTCCTGTGGCCAGTCGCTACGTTCCTGGCCGCGCCGGCGGTGTGGCGGGCCGCACGCGCCGCGTGGAGGGTTCGCTCCAAGCGATCCCTATGATCGAGCGGTGTGGCCGCTCCTCAGGCGCTCGATTACCCTTTCGTCCGCGCGTTTGCGGCCGGGCCCCCTTCACACCCTGCGCCCGATCGCAGAGAATCAGCACCTGTGAGTCTTGCGCGCACGCTCCTCCTGAAGGTGTCCGACAATGCCTGGCTTCGCGAGCACGGCACGAAGGCGCCGTTCGTGCGGCGCGCCGTGTCGCGTTTCATGCCCGGGGAGACCTTCGACGACATGCTGGGCGCCTCGCGGACGATGGCCGGATCGCGCATCGACAGTGTGTTCACGCGGCTGGGCGAAAACGTCCGTGACCGCGCCGAGGCCGACGAGGTGGCCGCGCACTACCTCGAGGGCATCGCGAAGGTTCGCACGCTCGGTCTGCGCTGCGAACCGTCCGTCAAGCTCACCCAGCTCGGCCTCGACATGGACCGCGGGCTGGCGCTCGCCCACGCGATCGGCCTCGCCCGCGCGGCGCACGAGGCCGGTAGTTACCTCTGGGTGGACATGGAGCAGTCGACGTACGTGGACCTCACGCTGGACCTGGTCCGGCGGCTCCGCGAGGAGAGTCCGGACGTCGGCGTGTGCCTGCAGGCCTACTTGGTCCGGACGCCGGAAGACCTGGCCGACATGCTGGAGCGCGGCATCGGCGTGCGGCTGGTCAAGGGCGCCTACAAGGAACCCGCCGCAGTGGCCTACCCGCAGAAGTCCGACGTGGACGGCCACTACTTCACGCTGGCCGAGCGGATGCTGGCCGCGCGCGCGCACGCGCGACCGGGCCGCGCGGTGTTCGGCACCCACGACATCCGGCTCATCGCGCGCATCCGCGAGCACGGGGGCGCGTCTGGCGTGGTGGCGGCGGCGTACGAATTCCACATGCTGTACGGGATTCACCGTTCCGAGCAGCTTCGCCTGGCTCGCGACGGCGCCGCGGTGCGCGTGCTCATTGCCTACGGATCGTACTGGTTCCCCTGGTACATGCGACGGCTGGCTGAGCGGCCCGCGAACGTGTGGTTCGTCGTGAAGAGCCTCGGGGGCTAGCCACCCCCGTCGACGACCGGTCAGGTGGCCAGGGTGGCACGCGCCTACCCGCGGCGAATCTTCTCGACCTTCGAATCGCGCTCATCGTGAATCCGTTGCAGGTCGTGCCGGTGTTCGGCCTCGAGCTTGGCGCGCGCGTCGGGATCCCAGGTGATGGCCAGCGACGACTTGAACAGGATGTCCTCCTGCGCCAGCTTCGCCTGCGCCGTCTGACGCACCTCGGCAATACGCGCCTTCTGCTCGTCGGTCAGCGTGTGCGTGCTCTCGCCGCTCTCGGTGTCCCTCTGGCGCAAACGCGCCATGGCGATTTCAAGCGCGCTCTTCGGGGCTTCGTCCTGGTCCGACATGCCTCCATCATACGATCGGAGCGTGGAGCGGCCGAGCGGCATCCGCGCCTGCGCATGCGGCACGCGCGCCACGTTCCTGCGAAACACCTGGACGGCCGGCACGAGACCCATGGACGGCCGGGCCCCACGTGTCATGTCATACTCTCGCCATGAGAGACGTTTCGATTCGGGCGGTGTCCGACGGCGGCCTGGCGATGCAGGTTAGCGTGGGCGCCCACACGTTCAGGAGCGACGAACCGTTCGACGTGGGCGGAACCGACACTGGCCCCATGCCCTCGGAACTGCTCCTGGCGGCCGTGGGTGCCTGCGAGGCCATCACGCTGCGGATGTACGCCGCGCGCAAGGGCTGGACGCTCAGTGACGTGCGCGTGCGACTGACCGCGGCGACCGTGGACGGGGTCTACGTCATCAAGCGACACCTCGAACTCGAGGGCGATCTCGACTCCGATCAGCGGGCCCGCTTGCACGACATCGCGACCCGGTGCCCCGTGCAACGGGCCATCACCGGCGAGGTGAGGGTCGAAGCCTGGGAAGGAGCGACACCGTGATGGACATCGTCAATCGCCACGGCAACGGCGAGATGGCCGTCATCTGGCATCCGGCACTGTGCATCCACTCCGCCGTGTGCGCCGGTGGCTGCCCTGTCGTGTGAACGGGTGACGACCGAGCCCTGACCTCGTCGGCCGGCTGTCAGGAACGATCCGCAGATTCCGCAGATTTCCTGAGTCGATGTGACGGCGCTCGGGCCCGTCATCCGGGACCTGCCACGAGACGTGACAAAGGATTACAATTGACGGAAAGCCGTCCGTCGTATCCTTTGCATTACAATGGCAGAGGGGAAGCATGGGGTGGGGCGTCACCAGGTAGCCCGCAACGTCTCACCTGGATTTTTCACCCGCCAGTGATGGTACCCATCCGAGAGGAGACAGCGTCCATGGTCGAGAACGGAATCGGAAAGCGCCTCGATCGCCGCGGTTTCTTGCGTGGCTCGGCTCTTTTCGCCGGCGCCATCGGTCTGGCCGTCACCCCGGCGCTGGCTCAAGAGCCTCAGCAGGTCGAGAAGAAGGAAGAGCCCAAGGATCCGTTCGCCGAGGGCGAAAAGAGCGGCGAAAAGAAGCTCATCGACAAAGAGGGGCGCGAATATCGCATCTGCCCGCAGTGCGGCTACAACATGTACAAGCAGGGCCGCATGTGGGTATGTGACAACTGCGGTTACTCCTACGTCGAATAGCACCGCCTGACCCACCCGGCGTCAGCCCGGCTGGGCGTCTGGCACCGATCGAGCGCCCGGTTCCCACGGAGGGGGCCGGGCGTTTCACTTGTACGGGGTCACGCCGCCGGTGGAGGCCAGCATGACGCTGCACGACAAGACGCTGTTCATCACCGGCGCGAGCCGGGGCATCGGCAAGGCCATCGCCCTGCGCGCCGCCGCCGACGGCGCCCGGATCGTCGTCGCCGCCAAGACCACCACGCCCCACCCGACGCTGCCGGGCACTATCTACACGGTGGCCGAGGAGATCGAGCGGGCGGGTGGCCGGGCGTGGCCCGTCGCGGTGGACGTGCGGGACGAGGCGCAGGTGGTGGCAGCCGTGGCGGCGGCCGTGACGCAGTTTGGCGGCATCGACATTCTGGTTAACAACGCGTCGGCGATTAGCCTCACGGGGACGGCCGACACGCCGATGAAGCGCTTCGACCTGATGCACCAGGTGAACGCCAGGGCCGCGTTCCTCTGCACACGAGCCGCGCTGCCGCACCTCGCCCGCTCGGCCAACCCGCACGTGCTGAATCTCGCCCCGCCGCTGCACTCCACGCTGACGCCGCGCTGGTTCGGCGCCCACCTCGCCTACACCATGGCGAAGTACGGGATGTCGCTCTGCGTCCTGGGGATGGCCGAGGAATTTCGGGCGCAGGGCATCGCCGTCAACGCGCTGTGGCCGCGGACGGCCATCGACACCGCCGCCATCGGGTTCATCCTGAGCGACCCGGCCCGCCGCCGCTCGCGCCTGCCGGCCATCGTGGCCGACGCAGCCCACTGGATCCTGACCCAACCCTGCCGCGCGGTGACGGGACAGTTCCTGCTGGACGAAGACGTGCTGCGCGCGGCGGGCGTGACGGACTTCTCGCAGTACCGCCACGCCGGCGTGGCTGAGGAGACGCTGATCGCCGACTTCTTCGTGTGAGATGGGCAGACGGCACGCGGGTGCCGTCTGCCGAGCTCGTCAGAACGCTCCGCCCGAAGTCCAGCGCCCGTACGCGGTGCTGGGCCAGGTTGGCCCGACGCGGAGCGCCGGCACTTCAGTGCCGGCGAGGGCCGCCGGGGCTGAAGCCCCGGCGCTCCGGAAGCCCGGCGCTCCGGACTGAAGCCCCGGGCGCTCCGGACGTTTGCCGCCCGGGCCGCACCTACCGATAATTCCCGAACTGCAGCGCTACGCCGAAATCCTTCTCGCGCAGCGCGCTCATGGCCGCCTGCAGGTCGTCCTTGGACGATGACGAGATGCGCAGCTGATCGCCCTGGATGGCGGCCTGCACCTTCTTCATCTTCAGGTCCTTCAGGTGCTTGACGATTTCGCGCGCGGCCTCGCTGGGAACGCCCATCTGCAGCGTGATCACCTGCCGGACGGTGCCGCCCGACGCCGGCTCTATTTCGCCGCGCTTCAGGTTCTTCACTGCGACATTGCGGCGCACCATGCGCGTCGAGAGCACCTCCCAGACGGCTTCCAGCTTGAACGCGTCCTCGGCGGCGAGAGTCAGCGTATCGGCCTTCTGGTCGAGCTCGATGCTGGCGATGGATCCCTTGAAGTCGTAGCGCTGCGCGATCTCCTTGCGCGCCTGGTTGATGGCGTTATCGACCTCCTGGAGGTCGATGGTGGACGTGACATCGAACGAGTTGGTCGCGGCCATCCGGCGATCCTAGCTCATCCTGCCGTCGCAGCCACCTTCCGGCGGCTGTGCTTGACGGCCGCGATTCGCCCGGCATACCGTGCAGGCCATGCAGCCCGATGCGGCGGCGCCGCTCGTGCTGGTCGTGGACGACTACGACGATGCGCGCGAGATGTACGCGGAGTCGCTCCTGGCGTCGGGGTTCCGGGTGGCCGAGGCGACCAACGGCCTCGAAGCCGTCGAGTGCGCCCGAACCCTGGCACCCGACGTCGTCCTGATGGATTTGTCGCTGCCGGGCCTCGACGGGTGGGAGGCTACCCGGCGGCTCAAGGCCGACGAGCGAACCCGGCACATTCCTGTCGTCGCGCTCACCGGCCACGTGCTGGCCAGCGCCCTGGCGGCCGCGCGCCAGGCCGGCTGCGACCGGTTCGTGATCAAGCCGGCGCTCCCTGACGTCGTCGTCGAGGAGGTGCGCCGGGCGATCCGGAAGCCGTCCGCCGGCTTCTCGCAGGCCTCCTGAACGCAGGTGGTGCGGGATCCGCAGATGGCGCGGGGTTGAGAACTCATCCGGCATCACGGTCCATAATCAGAGTCGTGATACGCATCGGCGTCTCGCGCTGCCTGCTCGGCGACACGGTCCGCGGGGACGGGAGCGCGACGCCCATCTGGATGGGGCCGGCCTGTCTCGAGCCGCATCCGCGCGAACTGGCGCTGAGGAACCATGTCTGATCCTGGCGTGCGCGTCTACGACACCCTGTGCGCGGGTCCCGGCAGCGAACGGCGCGGCGAGCGCGTGGCCGTCGAGGAGCCGATGGAGGTGCGCGTCAACGGTGCGCCCCTCGCGGTGGTGATGCGCACGCCCGGGGCCGACCGAGAGCTGGCGGCCGGCTTTCTGCTGGCTGAAGACGTGGTCCGCGGCGCCGACGAGATCGGGCTCATCGAATACTGCCTCGACGCCGAAGACGAAGGGCGCGGTAACATCCTGAACGTCACCGTGCTCGGCGATGCCGTGCTGCGGCTCGGCGACCGGTTGTCGAACCGCCGGCAGGTGATGATGACCTCCTCATGCGGCCTGTGCGGCCGTCGGACGATCGAATCGCTCCACGCACGCGTGTCGTCGGTGGACGGAGACTGGACCGTGCCAGCGTCGGTGGTGACCGCCATGCCCGGTACGCTCCGAGGCGCGCAGAAGGTGTTCGACGCAACCGGCGGCCTGCACGCGGCGGGTCTGTTCGACCTCGAGGGCCACCTGCTCCTGATGGCCGAGGACGTGGGCCGTCACAATGCCGTGGACAAGATTGTCGGGCGGATGCTGCTCGAAGACCGGTTGCCCCTCTCCCGGACCCTGCTGCAGGTGTCGGGGCGGACGTCGTTCGAGCTGGTCCAGAAGGCGCTGCTGGCGGGCATTCCGCTCCTGGCGGCCGTGTCGGCGCCGTCGAGTCTCGCCATCGACCTCGCGCGCGCGTCGGGCATGACGCTCTGCGGATTCGTCCGGAGCGACACGTTCAACATCTACGCGCACGAGCATCGCGTGATCACCAGCTAGGTCGGGTCGCCCTCAGGCACCCGGGGCGACCTCCTCGTCGCGCGCGTGGGTGTCGGCTTCCATCCGCGTGGCGCGTCCGACACGCCGGCGCCGCCAGCCTGCCGCCGCGGCACGCGGAACTGCAGGCCCCCGTTGGTGGCCGCAAAGCCCGCCTCGATGAGGAATTCCGCCGCCGCGTGCATTGCGGCCCTGGCGCCGTTGATCTCGGCCACCAGCCAGCCCCGCCGATCGTCCGGTGCCTCGAGCGCCAGCCGCACCAGCTCGCGCGCGAGCGCCCGGCCGGCGCGCGATCGGTCCGGCTCGTCGGCCGGAAGGGCGGCCAGCAAGTGCCGGTCACCTCTCGCAATCCAGGCGGCCGGGTGGCCGTCCACCAGCACGACGCGGGCGCCGGCCGCCCGCATGGCACGCAGCGATCCGCCGCCCGACCACTCGGGCCACCTCGCCAGCGTCCCGTACGGGTTGGCCGGATCGGTTGCCGCCACCGTGGCGACCTGCGGTTCATCACGCGGGTCACGTTCGGTGCGGAGCAGATCCACGGCGCCGGGCTGCGCGAACTGCGCGGCGCCGAGGCCGGCCACGAAATAGCCGCGCCGGATGCGCCCAGTCTCTTCGAGCCGCTGCAGCACCGGGTAGACCGCGGCGAATCCGCCCGGCAGCGATTCCACGGCCGTCACGTCGCGAGCCACCACGCCGTGGCGGGTGAGGAGTTGTTCGGCCATGGCCGCCGCCCACCCGGTCGGCGTGGTGCTGCCGTCGGCCATCACGGCCGACCAACGACCCTCGGCCGATGACGGCACCAGCCGGCGCGATCGGAATGGAGCCGCGCGCGAGGCGCGCCGCCCCCGTTCGGGTCCGGCCGTGTACGCGCGCAACGGGTGCAGCGTATCGTTGGTGACGAGACCCTTCCACACGAGCGACCACAGCGCCTCGACCGTATCGTTCGGAAAGCCCCCACCGGCCGCGTCGTGGATCGGACCGAAGAACGAGGCGCCGTGCCCGACCAGCCAGGCGATGATGCGGGCTTCGCGTTCGAGGAGGGCTTGATCCCGCTGAGGCGGCAATGGCGGCGCCAGCGCGCGCGCGTGATCCGCCAGGTACAGCGCGATGCGGCCGTCGCGCTCGCCGAGCGGCTCGACGCCGCGCCACACTACCTCGCCGGCCGAAATCAACGTGTCGAGCAGCGACGGATCGTAGCCATCTACCCGCGCGGGCAGCACGTGGCGTTCGAGCACCGACGCCACGAGCGGCGCACCCTGGAGTTGCTCCACCACGTCGAGCAGGCCGTCGAGCCCGCGTCGCCGGCGACCGAGGCCGTGCCACGACACGAGAAAGCGGCCGAGGACGTGCGGCTCCACCGGCTCGACCTCGTGGCGAAGCCTGGCGAGCGAGCGGCGGCGCAGCGCGCGAAGGATGTCGGCATCGCACCACTCGCGGCCGTATCCGCCGGGGCGAAATTCGCCTTCCACGATGCGGCCCGGCTGCGCCAGCCGTTGCAGGGTCGCCAGGACGACACTGGGGCCCATACCGAAGCGCGCCGCGACGTCGGTCGTGGTGAAGGGGCCGTGCGTCCGGGCGTAGCGCCGGATGAGATCGCCCGCGGCATCGGCCACCGGCTCGAGCAGCGCGTCGGGTAGTCCGGGCGGTAGCGGCGTGCCGAGCGCGTCGCGATATCGAGCGGCGTCTTCCACCGCGATGGCGCGCCCCTGGCCGGCCACGCGCACCATCAGCACTCGCCGCTCGGCCCTGAGACCGGCCAGCGCCGCGTCGGGGACACCCGGCGCCGTGCGGGCGCGGAGTTGATCTGGCGACAGATCGCCCAGTCGCAGCAGCAGGTCGTGCACGGCATCGGCCGACCGGGCGTGGAAGCGCTCGGAGAGGCACTGGGCGTCGAGCTCGACGGCCGAGAGCGCGTCGGCGTCGAGCAGCGCTCGAAGCTCGCCCTCGCCGATGAGCTCGCCTAGCTGCGACTGGTCCACGGCCAGGGCCTGCGCGCGGCGCTCGGCCAGCGGCGCGTCGCCATCGTAGAGGTAATTGGCCACGTAGCCAAAGAGCAGGGCCGCGGCAAACGGCGACGGCGTTCGCGCATCGACGGTCGAGACGCGTACCGATCGGCTCCGCACGCGCGTCAGCAGGTCCACCAGGGCCGGCAGGTCGAAGATATCGCGCAGGCACTCGCGATAGGTCTCGAGGATGATGGGGAACGAGCCGAAGCGCGCGGCGACCGCCAGCAGATCGGCGGCGCGCTTGCGCTGCTGCCAGAGCGGTGCGCGGGCACCGGGGCGCCGGCGGGGCAGGAGCAGCGCGCGACCGGCGGCTTCGCGGAAGCGGGCGGCGAAGAGCGCTGTCGAGCCAAGCTGGCGGACCAGCAGCCCTTCCACCTCGTCGGGGTCGGGCACAAACCACGCGCTGTCGGGTGGCCGGTCACCCTCTGGCACGCGCACCACGAATCCGTCGTCGCTCCACATCGCTTCGGCGTCGAGGCCGCGCTCGTCGCGCAGGCGCGCGGTGACGGCCATGGCCCAGGGCGCGTGGACACGGCTGCCGAAGGGCGACAGTACCGAGATGCGCCCGTCGCCCAGCTCGTCGGTGGTACGCTCGATGAGGATGGTGCGGTCGTCCGGAACGGTCCCGGTCGCCTGCTGCTGATCGTCGAGGTACTGCAGGAGGTTGGCGGCGGCCAGCGGATCCAGGCCGTGCTGCTGGTGCAGCCGCGCCACGGCCTCGGCCGGCGGGCTCGCGCGCAGTTCGCGCGTCAGCTTGCCGATGGCCATCCCCAGCTCGATGGGCCGCCCCGGTCCCTCGCCCTTCCAGAACGGCATCTTGCCCGGCTCGCCCGGCGCCGGAGTGACCAGCACGCGGTCGTGCGTGATCTGCTCGATGCGCCAGGTGGAAGCGCCCAGCAGGAACCTTTCGCCCGCCCGCGCCTCGAACACCATCTCCTCGTCCAGTTCGCCCACGCGCGCCTGGTCGCGCGCGGCGCCGGCGAGGAACACGCCGTAGAGACCGCGGTCGGGAATAGTGCCCGCATTGGCGATGGCCACCCGCTTGGCGCCCTGGCGCGCCACGACCGTGCCGTTGACCCGGTCCCACGTCACGCGGGGCTTCAGCTCGGCGAATTCGTCCGACGGGTAGCGTCCCGACAGCATGTCGAGCACGCCTTCGAAGACGCGCCGGCTGAGATCGGCGTACGGCGCCGCGCCGCGCACCAGCGCGAAGAGCGCGTCCACCGTCCAGCGTTCCATCGACGCGATGGCCACGACCTGCTGGGCCAGCACGTCGAGCGGGTTGCGCGGGTAGCGCGAGGGCTCGACCTGTCCGCGCCGCATGGCGCCGGTCACGGCGGCCGCGGCCAGCAGGTCGCCGCGGAACTTCGGAAAGATGATGCCAGCGCTGAGCTCGTCGATCCGGTGTCCCGACCGTCCGATTCGCTGCAGGCCGCTCGCCACCGAGGGCGGCGCCTCGATCTGCAGGACCAGGTCGATGGCGCCCATGTCGATGCCCAGCTCGAGCGACGAGGTGGCCACCAGCCCCCGCAGCCGGCCGGACTTGAGCAGGTCCTCGATTTCGGTCCGTTGCGCCCGCGCGAGCGACCCGTGGTGCGCACGCACCAGCGCGTCGCCCGCCAGGTCGTTGAGCGAGGCGGCCAGCCGTTCGGCCAGGCGCCGGCTGTTCACGAACAGCAAGGTGGAGCGATGCGCGCGGACCAGTTCCAGCAGTCGCGGATAGATGGAGCTCCAGATCGTCTGGACCGGCGAGCCCTGGGCGGCCGGGCCGCCCCGTTGTTCCACCGGCATGCCCACCCTGGCCATGTCGGCCATGGGCACTTCGACGGTCACCGACAACTGCTTGGGCTCGCGCGCGTCGACCAGGGTCACGGGGCGATAGGTGATGGCGGCGTCGGCCCCGGCGCCGGCGCCGGAAAATTCTTCGTGCAACGCCCGCGCCGGGTCGGGGCCCGGCCTGGCCCGCCCCCGCCCTTGCGCGCGCCGCGGCTCGACCCCGCCAAGGAAATGGCCGATTTCGTCCAGGTTGCGCTGGGTGGCCGACAGCCCGATGCGCTGCAGACGCTGGTCCGCCACCTGCTCGAGCCGCTCGAGCGACAAGGCGAGGTGCACCCCGCGCTTGGTGGAGACGAGCGCGTGAATCTCGTCGACGATGACGGTTTCGACGGACCGCAGGCGTTCGCGGGCATTCGACGTGAGCAGCAGGAACAGCGACTCGGGGGTGGTGATGAGGATGTCGGCCGGCCCACGCTGAAACCGGGCGCGCTCGGCGGCCGGAGTGTCGCCCGTGCGGATGGCAACTGACGGCACGTACACCTCGTCGCCGCGGACCGCTGCCACGTGGGCAATGCCGGCGAGCGGTGCGCGGAGATTGCGCTCCACGTCGACAGCCAGCGCCTTGAGAGGCGAGATGTACAGGACGCGGCACCGCCGGCCGTCTTCGGGAGGCCTCTCGAACATGAGCCGGTCGAGGCACCACAGAAACGCCGCCAGCGTCTTGCCCGTGCCCGTGGGCGCGAGAATCAGGGCGGAGTCGCCGCGGGCAATGGCGGGCCACCCGTCGCGCTGCGGGCGGGTTGGCCCTTCGAAGGCGCCGTCGAACCACTGTTGCACGGCAGGGTGGAACACGAACCCCTTTTGCGAGGCCGCCATAGACCGCTATAATGATTGATTCATGGGTGATGCTGCTGAAGGATTGATCGACGCTGATGCGCGCTTGCAGGAGCGCATGGAAGAACTGGAAGAGAGTCGGAAGGCCGCGCGCGATCGCGGGCCCAGGGTCGACCCGGAGCGCCTGCGCGCTTCCGAGTCGCTCAAGCTCGCCAAGACCGAGCTCGAGCGCCAGTTCGAGGCTACCGCGCATCCGGCGCGCCGCGAGCAAATCGAGTTGGCGGTGGCCGAGATCGATCGCCGGCTCGCCGCGATGGCCTGACCAGGTGCCGGCCCGCTAACTGGGGCGGCTCACGTCCAGAGTCTGTCTGAGTTCGGCCGCCATCTCCGAGGCCGTCTCCGGTCGCTCGTCCGGTGTGTAGGCCATGGCTCGTCGCAGTACCGCTGCGACTGCCGGCGCCAGGCCCGTGGTGTCCAGTGCCGTGGCCACCTCGGCCTGCCGCACCGCGACGTCCACGAACGACCCGGTGCCGAACGGCAGGCGTCCGGTCAGCATCTCGTAACCCATCACGCCCAGGCTGTACACGTCCGCCCGCGCATCCACGCGCGCTCCCCGTATCTGTTCCGGCGCCATATAGGCGGGTGTGCCGACGATGGTGCCCGTCGCGGTCAGAGTGCCGTCTCCTCCCGGCGCGGCCATCTGCTTGGCGATTCCGAAGTCCAGCACCTTCGGCCGGCCGTCGTCGAGCAGCAGCACGTTCTCTGGCTTGAGGTCGCGGTGCAGGACCTGTTCCCGGTGCGCCGCCGCGACGGCGTCAGCCAGCGCGGCCAGCAGGCGCACGGCCTCGCCCGGGTCGAGGGGACCCGTCGACAGCCGTGACCGCAAGTCTGCTCCGCGCACGTATTCCATCACCAGGTACGCCGCACCGCCCGGCAGGGCGCCGTAATCGAACACCGTCACGATGGCCGGGTGCTGCAGGCGCGCGGCCAGCTGCGCTTCGCGCCTGAAGCGCTCGCGCGCTTCGGCCGAGGCCACCAGTTCGCCGCGGACGACCTTGACGGCGACGTCGCGGTCGAGCCGCAGGTCGCGCGCGCGATATACCGCTCCCATCCCGCCGCGGCCGATGAGCGCGTCCACGCGGTACTTGCCGTCGATGGTGCTGCCGACCTCGATCGCGCCCGGTCCTGCCCACGCTGTCGCCCCCGCCGGCGTCGCCGCGCCGATCGGAGTGGAGCCCACCTGGCGCCGCAGGCGCCAGAGGTCGGCGGCCAGGCCCATCTGCGCCGCAATCCCCGCCAGCAGGCGCCGGTCCTCGGGACTGAACGGCTCCTCGGATCGCTTGGGGCCCAACAGGAGCATCCCGACCAGAGGGCGCCCCGACCCGCTGCCCGCGAAGACGGGCACGACCAGCGCCGCGCGCGCGGCCACCAGCCACTCGCGGTCGGCCGTCGGCAGCCGGGCGGCCGGGGACCGGCCGCCCGGCAGGCCGACGTCGAGCGGCACGTCCGACCACTGGAGCAGTTGGGCCAGACCGGTGCCGGCTCGGAGTGGCCCCGGCGCATGCCCGTGTGCGTGGATTGGTTCGTACGTGCCGCCGCCGCTGTCGGCGAGCACCGCCGCCGACTCGGGATGCAGCGCCGCGTCGATGTCGTCGAGCACGCGCCGTACCAGGTCGCGCGGATCGGGCTCGGACGGCACGCGGCTCGCCAGCGCCAGCAGAATCTCTTTGGCGTCGTACTCGGTACGGAAGTACCGGCGATCGAGCCACAACTGCGCGCGGTCGCGGTAGCGCAGGCCTGCCACGAGCAGGCCGATCGACGTGAGATAGAACAGCGGCCTGGTGCCGACGACGGCCGCCAGCGGCTGGTCGCGCTGCCGGATCAGGGCCAGTACGAGCGGCACGCCGGGCAGCGTCAGCAGCAGAGCCAGCGTGCGTCGCGCGAGGGCGTATTGCAGGCCCTGCCGAATCACGGTGCGTGGGCTGAGCGCCTGGCGCACGGCCACGGCCCAGGCCACGCCCACGGCCGAGGCCAGCACGATGATCTGGAGGAGCAATGCGATGGGCCAGGGCCATCGAAACGGGATCTCGGCCATTGCCATTGCCAGGGGCGGCACCGTGAGCGTGGCGTAGGCGAGGACCCCGGGCACGGCCGTGCCGATCATCAACTCGATGCGCCGCCGCTCGGCAGGGTCGGGGTTGACCCGATAACGGTGCACGCCGTGGGCGACGAGGCCGATGTTGGTGAGCATCCCCAGGCCGAAGAAAAAGCTGAACACCGCCGGATGTGCGGCGACCCAGGCCAACGGCGCCGCCGTGCCGCCGCCGCCCAGTAGGAAGCCGGTCGCGAGCAGTCCGATTGCCGCCAGCGGGGCGGGGATGAGCCACAGCGCTGATATGACCCACCGGTGACGATCCAGCCACGACACACGCTGCGGGATGTGCAGCAGCGCAAGACCGATGACCGGGAAGGCGAGCGGCAGGAGGATCCACGTGAAGCCGAGCAGCAACGGCCCCGCGCCCGGCACCGTGAACTCGGCGCCCATCAGCAGCCCTGCGTCGCTCACGCCCATGAGCAGGAAGGCGAGGGCAATCAGCCCGGCGCCAAGACCGCGGGCCCCGAGCGCCACAATCAGGAGGCCGGCCAGCGTGTATGCCAGGTGCTTGGCGAGCGGGCCGAAATGGTACGCGCGCAGCCAATCGCCCACGACCTCGGCGTCGAGCGACCACACCGCGGGGCGGGGCACGACCACCCGCCGGGGCGGCTGGCCCGGCAGGTCCTCGACGTGCAGCGTCAGCGGCCCGATGGGCGACAGACGGTACATCTGCCGCCACACGGCGAGCGCGCCCGCCACCTCGTCGGGCAGCGTCGGACCGAAGTTGACGTGATGGCCTTTGGCATCGCCCATCGCTACCACGTGATCCCCCGCGCGCAGCCCGGCGCGCGCCGCGGCGCCGTCGGGCCACAGGCGCGCGACCGTCACGGGCTGGCCGAGGAACGGACGCGGGTCGGGGACCATGGCCACGCTGATGGGAGCAGGCTCGGCGAGCGATGCCATGAGCGCGCCGCCCGACAGGATGAGACCTCCACCGGCCGGCCACAGGCGCGGGCGGAGGACGCCGAGCTGGAGGACGAAGGCGGCGCCCGACAGCACGCCCACCACGACGATGGCGGCCCGAAGGACCGTGCGAGTCACCAGGGCTGCTCCGGCAGCCCCATTTCGGCCAGCAATCGCCGCGCCGTCGCCGTCCCGTCGTTCAGCAGGTGCGCTGGAAGCGCGGGCGCGGGCGAGGGACGCGTGGCCGCGTCGGCGATGAGCTGCCGGTAGGCGGCCGCCATGTGCGGCAGCGTATGTCGAGCCGACCAGTAGCGTCGAGCGTGCTGCCCGAGCTGGTGCCGCAACGATGGCTCCGCCGCGAGCGCGGCGAGCGCACGCGGCAGATCGCGCGTCTCATCGAGCGGGTCCACGGCCACCCCGACTGCGTCGTCGCCGGGGCCCTCGAGACGGCCGTCCTTTCCCACCACGAGCATGGGCACGTCGCGCAGGTGGGCGAGTGCGGTGATCAGCGTGGGTCTGCCGGCGCCTAGGCAGCGCAGCCACGCGGCCGAGGTCTCGCCGTACGAGGGCCAGCGCAGGCACCAGCACACGTCGGCCGCCGCCAGGCAGGCGGGAAGCTCCGCGTCCGGCACGTAGCCGATGACGTGCGCGCGCGTGCCGAGCCCCAGCCGCGCGATGTCCGCGTCGACGTCGTAGTGGCCGGCGCGCTGCCCCACGAGCAGGACGTGGGGCGGCGCCGCCAGGCCGCCGAGCGCGGCCACCGCCTCCAGGAGTTGCGGAATGCGCTTCTCCGGCGTGACGCCGCCATAGGCCCCGATGACGCACGCCTCGGCGGGGATCCGGTAGCGGGCACGCAGGGCCCGTGCCGCGTCGTCGACGGAGGCCTGGCCCTCCAGCGGATCGGCCACACCCATCTCAATCGACGTCACGTCGGCGTCGGGATGGGCGCGCGACAAGGCGGAGGCGAGGTGGGAATTGTGCACGGCGGTGAGCCGCGATGCGGCGAGCACGAGGCCGACCATCGGCCACAGGCGGTAGAGCGACCCGCCGAGGCCGGCCGCGAACAGGCGTCCGAGGTCCGCCGGCGCATCGGGATGGCTGGCGGCGAGTTCGGCGAGGTAGTCGTTCAGCCGCGGCTCGAGCCGGCGCAGCAGCCATAGCGCGCGGGCCTGGTGAACCTGCGCATCGTGAAGGACGAGCAGGCCGGGGTGGCGGAAGATATGCGCCCACATGAAGTCGTGGGCCGCGGAGTTGCCGAGCTGATAGACGATGAGGTCGTAGGGCTGCCGGCGATGGCGCCAGGCGAATTCGTGTACCGACGCCGATGGCCAGGCCGATGGCACGGCTGGGGTGGGAACGGCGGCGCGGTCGGTATAGACGTCAATTAACCGAACGTGGGGGCGCAGCAGTGGCACGACCTCGTGCGTATACGCGGCGATGCCTGACGGGTGTGGTGGCAGCGGACTGAACCAGGCCAGGCGCATCGGCTTTCATTGTGCCGCACCGCGAGTCGACGTGCCGCCCCAGAATCCAGGCGTCGGCGTCCGTGATACCATCAACCCGTTTGTTCTTTCCTTCACAAGCACAACATAATAGAGCTTGTAACATTGGCGCACTGAGGCGGTAGAGCACATGGAAGGTTGGGCCGGCGTTGCACTGATGATGCTGCTGGGGGCGTCGGTGGGCCTCGGCGGCCTGGTGATTTCCAGCCTGGTGGGCCCCAGGAACCCGACGCCCGAGAAGATGGCCGCCTACGAGTGCGGCATGCCGCCAGTCGGCGACGCGCGCGAGCGGCAGTCGATCAAGTTCTACCTGGTCGCGATGATCTTCCTGCTGTTCGACATCGAGGTCGCCTTCCTCTACCCCTGGGCGATGGCGATGCGCGAACTGGGCTGGACCGGGCTCATCCAGATCACTGTTTTCTTCGCCATTCTCGTCGTCGGCTACGTGTACATCTGGCGTAAGGGCGTCCTCGACTGGGGGCCCGAGTCCGACCCCGACTACAAGCACGCACCGCGGCCAGGTCCCGCGGTGGTGAAGAGGTATCGCTATGGGACTCGAGACTGATTACGAGATTCCCGTCCTGACCACCACGGTCGAATCCCTGGTGCAGTGGGCGCGGCGCTCGGCCATTTGGCCGGTCACCTTCGGCCTGGCGTGCTGCGCCATCGAGATGATGGCGATGGCGGCCAGCCGCTACGACGTCGCGCGCTTTGGCGCCGAGGTGTTCCGCGGCTCGCCGCGCCAGTCCGACCTGATGATTATTGCCGGCCGCCTGTCGCGAAAGATGGCGCCGTCGCTGCGGCGCGTCTACGACCAGATGCCCGAGCCCAAGTGGGTCATCTCGATGGGCGCCTGTGCCTCCTGCGGCGGCGTGTTCGACAACTACGCCATCGTTCAGGGGTCTGACCAGGTGGTGCCCATCGATGTGTTCATCCCCGGCTGCCCGCCGCGGCCCGAGTCGGTGATCTACGGCATCGTGATGCTGCAGAAGAAGATCGCGGCGTCGAGGATGGACCAGACCCCGAAGGTGCGCATCGCATGAGCGCCGCGGAGATCATCGCGGCGCTGTCGGCCGCCGTCCCCGGCGCGACCTACGAGCCGCTCGAGTCGGCCGATTCGGCGGTGACGCCCGTCGTGCTGGTGCCCGTGGCGCACCTGGTGACCACGTGCCAGGCGCTCGAATCGACGCCCGGTCTCGAGTTCCACGGGTTTCTCGACGTCACGTGTGCCGACTACTACCAGCAGCGCGAACCGCGATTCGACGTCGTGTACCACCTGGTGTCGCCCCATCGCCGTGCGCGCGTGCGGTTGAAGGTGCGCGTCGGGAACGACGAGCCGGTGCCGTCGGTCACCTCCGTCTGGCCCGGGGCCGGGTGGATGGAGCGTGAAGTGTACGACCTGTTCGGCGTGGTGTTCGACGGCCATCCCGACCTGCGGCGCCTGCTGATGCCGGATGATTGGGAAGGCCATCCGCTGCGGAAGGACTACCCGGTACAGGTGCGCAAGGACGCGACCACTTACATGCCGCTGCAGATTACCGAAGAGGAGTTCCGGTCGAATCTCGAACGCGACCGCTACGTGCGGCCGCGCCCGAGTTGACGGATGGATGTCGACGGCGCGCGCGTGCGGTTTGCGGCAAGCGTGCTGCGCCAGGCTGCCGCGGCGCACGAAGAGGCGGCGGGTGTGTGCTCCGGGCCCATCGCGGAGGCCGCCCGATTGATCGGCCGGGCGCTGGCGGCAGGCGGGCACGTGCTGGCCTTCGGCAACGGGGGCAGCGCGGCCGACGCGCAGCACTTCGTGGCGGAACTGGTGGGGCGGTTCGACGCGCGGCGCAACCGCCGCGCGCTGCCCGCGCTGGCCCTGGCCGCGGACCCGAGCGTGGTGACGGCGCTGGCCAACGATCTGGGGTTCGACCAGGTGTTC
>Ga0209476_10000648_pt1 | contig 23907 bp, 19 predicted proteins | sample KloWWTrecipitate_FD_187179 | JGI IMG/M metagenome (GOLD analysis project Ga0209476, IMG submission 187179) | Active sludge microbial communities from Klosterneuburg, Austria, studying microevolution and ecology of nitrifiers - Klosterneuburg... | ecosystem: Engineered > WWTP > Aerobic digester... | reverse complement strand
CTAACGACCATGGATGCAATCACACTTCTCCGAAATGACCACTCGACCGTCGAAGCGTTGTTCAAGCGTTTCGAGAAGGCGGGCAAGAAGGCTTACGTGGCCAAGCGAGAGATCGTTGACCGAATCATCGAGGAACTCTCCATCCATGCCGCCATCGAGGAGCAACTCTTCTACCCCGCCGCGCGTGCGAAGGTTCCCGCGACCGAGGACATCGCGTTGGAGAGCCTCGAGGAGCACCACATCGCCAAGTGGGTGTTGTCCGAACTCGACGGCATGGACCCGCGCTCGGAAAGGTTCGATGCGAAGGTCACTGTCTTGATCGAGAACGTCCGCCACCACGTGAAGGAAGAGCAGGACGAGTTCTTCCCGTTGGTTCGCGACGCAATGGGGCGAACTGAGCTGTCGGACCTGGGTGACGCGATGGCCCAGGCCAAGAAGACTGCGCCGACGCACCCGCACCCGCGTGCCCCCGACACGCCGCCGGCGAACTCGCCGATCAGCGCGATCGCCGGCGTGGTCGATCGTGTCGGCGACAACCTGAGTGGGTTGGCGCAGGGAGGCGTGGCCGTCGCCCGCGACGTGGTCTCACGCATCACAGGATCCAACGACCCGACGCCGTCCCCCACCGGTTCCACGACCACCCGCACGACCGCAAAGGCCGCTCGTGCCACCGTCGAGACCGCCGGAAAGGCCGTGGCCTCCACGGCCAAGAGCGTCAAGTCGGGGGTCGAAGCAACCGCCAAAGCGGCGTCCGCCGGTGCAAAGGCAGCCTCCACCAAGACCACCAACGCCGCGAAGAAGTCAGCGAAGACCGCGGTCAAGACAGCCAAGTCCGGAGTAGCCAAGACCGCTTCCGCGGCCAAGCGTTAGTTGACCCCAGTAGGCCCGTGTCATGAGACGGTTCATGCATCAGAACGGTCTGGGCATCACGATCATCGCCTGTTTCTTGGTGATCTGGCTAGGCGGGCAGACCACTTCCGGCTATCGGACCTACAACCACGATCGCGTGCTTGACGACAAGCCGACCATCTCGTTCGTGTCGTATCTGGGCACTGCACACTTCGGAGAGGCGACCTTCGAGAATTGGGAATCCGAGTTTCTGCAGATGGGGATGTACGTGGTTCTCACGGTGAAGCTCCGTCAGAAGGGGTCGGCCGAATCAAAGCCCCTCGACCATGAGTTGGAGCAGGACGAGAATCCGAAGCTGCACCAGTTCGACCCTGACGCACCGTGGCCGGTGCGTCGGGGTGGGGCTTGGCTGGCGGTCTATCGCAACTCGCTGAGCTTGGCACTGTTCGCGCTGTTCACTGCGTCCTTCCTGCTACACGCCTGGACGGGTAGCCGCGAGTACAACTACGAACTTGCGTCCGCAAACTCTGCTGAACGCGTCACGACCTGGTCGTATCTCACTCGGTCTCAGTTCTGGTTCGAGTCGCTGCAGAACTGGCAGTCGGAGTTTCTCGCCGTGGCCGCGATTGTTCTGCTCACGATCTTCTTGCGCCAGCACGGCTCGCCGGAATCCAAGCCGGTTCACGCCCCGCACGCTGCGACAGGGTGATTGACTGGCCTCGAAATGCCTGAGGGAGACACCATCCGCCGGCTGGCGGACAAGATTCAGCGACGGTTTGCAGGCCAGACGTGTCAGCGGTGCGTCACACGCGACCCACGACTGGTCGGTGTCGATTTCGCCGGCCACGTACTGGTCGGTGCCGATGCAATCGGTAAGCACCTGTTGGTCCGCTTCGACGATCAACGCACCCTGCATGCGCACCTGTTGATGACCGGTTCGTGGAACGTCGGGCCGGTGGCCACCGAGCCCGCGTGGCGGCGGCGAATCGAGTTGTGGATGCAGGACGGCCGGTTGACCGGCCTGGACGTGCCCATCCTCGGCGTGCTGCGCACCGCCGACGAGCACAAACTCATTGGTCACCTCGGCCCTGACCTGTGTTCGGCCGATGCACCCGACACCGGGGAGATCGTCACCCGGATGCTCCGAGAGCCCGACGCGCCGCTTGCCGCCGCGTTGCTCGATCAGCGCAACGTGGCCGGCTTCGGCAATCTCTATGCGGTCGAGTTGCCGTTCATCGTCGGTGTCTCACCGAACCAACCCGTCGGAACCGTCAGCGGGCTGGAGACGCTGATCGGCATCGGCGCCGCCATGATCCGCGTCAACGCCCGGCGCGGCCCCCAGAACACCACCGGCCGCAAACTACACACCGACGACCACTGGATCTACCCCAAGCGCGGCCGACCCTGCCCTGTGTGCGGAACTCGACTCGACGGCTGGACCGAGGGCTACAGCCCCTGGGGGCGTGTAGCGACCTGGTGTCCGCAATGCCAGCCGGTGCAGGCAATCCGCGCGGTGGACGGCGAGCGGGCTCGACGGCTCCTGGCACTACACCCGGCCACACGAGACACGATCTTCAGTCGGTGACGGGAGCCGCAGCCGACGCGTGTGGCGCGGCAAGTCGACCGTTGCACAGATCGAGCCGCCGGGCACCGGTCGGTAGTTGTTCGAGAGTGTGCGACACGATCATCAGCGCGGTGCCGTGTGCTGCTGCCTGTTCGAGCAGCATGACCATCAGCGCTGCGCCACGCTCAGGGTCGAGCGACGCAGTCGGTTCATCGGCCAAGATCAACTCTGGCTCGTTCATCAGCGCTCGGGCGATGCCGACTCGTTGACGTTCGCCACCCGACAGTTGAGCAGGTCGGGCATCGATGCGCTGTTCGAGCCCAACGTCATGGAGCAGCTGAGTTGCGCGCTGTCGCATGGCGCGGTCGAGGTTTCCATCGAGGTGGGCGACCAGTTCGAGTTGCTCGCGGCAGGTGAGTGCCGGAAACAGGTTCGACGCCTGGTAGATGATTCCGACGTGGTCTCGACGCACCTTCGTCGCCTGCTGCTTGCTGAGCCCGGTGGCCGGTCTGCCGGCGATGGTCACCGTGCCGGCGTCGGGCGACATGAGGAGCCCGCTGATCGCCAGCAGGGTGGATTTGCCAGATCCTGATTGGCCGGTCACCACCACGGTTTCGCCGGCAGCGATGTCAAGGTCTACGTCGTCGAGGATGGTTCTGGTGTCGGTTCCGTCTGGGAACGCGAGCGAGATGTTGCGGAGTTGGAGCGTCATGGAGTGTCCTTCAGATGTCGGTCTTGAGCGCAATGATCGGCTCGACGTTGACGATGCGGCGTAGTGCAACGGCGCTACCCAACAGGCCGAGCCCGACCAAGCTCACCGCGGTGGTCAACACCGATGGTGCTTCGAGCCGGAACGGGACGGTGTCGCCGACGAGTTGACCGAGACCGACTCCCACGAGCGCCCCGACGGCCGTAGCGGTGACGAGGATGAGGGTCAGCTGGCCGATCGCATCACGGATGACGTAGCTGTTCGACGCTCCCAGCGCCTTGAGCAGTCCGATCTGCTGCGTCCGTTGGACCGTCCAGATCACGAAGAAGGCCCCGACGACCAACGCGGAGATGATCAACAGGAACATGCGAATCAGCGTCATCGTCTGTGTCTCGCCGCTGTAGCCGGGTGAGCCGGCGTATGCAGCCTCTTTCGAGCTCACCTTCGTGCCGGCAGCTGCGTCGATCGCAGCGAAACCAGAGGAGTCATCGCTGTGGATCGCGATCGCCGAGAAACGACCGCGATCGTTGTCGCCGTACTGCAGTTGCTGCCAAACCTTCAGTGACGAGAACGCGATGTCGACGTGACCGTAGGAGCCGGCGTACGTGAAGCCGAGCACGGGCAGCTTCGTGTCCGCACCCACTATCGTCAGGGTGTCTCCGACCTTGATGCCATCGGCCTGGAAGCGATCGCTGAGCACGATCCCGGGCGGTCCGGCCAGGGCGTCGCGAGCTTGCTTGTCTGGCGCGAGAAAACTGTCAGGAGACACCCCGAACAGGGCGATGTCGATCGTGCCAGACGTATCGGTACGGGCGTTGAGGAACGACACTCCGAACGGCGACACCTCCACCCCTGCATCGGTCCACGGCAACAGGTTGTCGTCATCGAGTGTCGACCTACTGAACACCGAATCGGCGCCATTTTGGAAAGCGATGTGGGTGAGCGGCAAGCGACGGAGCCCAGATATGCCGTCGTCGACAAGACCGACCGCGAGTCCCGACAGCATCGTGGCCATCAACGCGATCAGCCCTACCACGACGGCGACGAGGCCGAATCTGGCGCGTCCCACGCGGAGTTCTCGAAGGGCAAGAAACATGTCGGAGGATCTCCTGTACAGCTCCATCAGCGAGGTACGAGGAGCGACCACCAGTGTGTGCGGCGCCCAGGCCGAGGGCACTCGATCGATCGGATGACGCCGGCCTCGTCCGTTCGGACGACTGCGCCTCATCCGAATGGCCGATCCAGGCCCGGTCGGCGCGTCGGTACGCTCTGCGTGGTGACAGCTGAACCGCCTCCGCGAACCGACATCTGGTTCGCACGCGGCGTCGACGCGTTCTTCGTGGCTGTCACCCTCACCGCGGCAGCGCGCGATCTGCAGCGTTCCACGCTCCTCGCAGTTGCCGGTCTGCTCGCGATCTACGCGGCCCGAGTGGCACTCCGACGAGAGCGGGTGTCGACGACCGTGTGGCTGTGGGTGCTCACGCTGACGTGGGCCGCTACCACACTCTTCGTCTCGGCGGCCCTGGTCTGGGTGTCGGTCGCGCTGCTGTTCTTGCATCTGCTGAGGTTCGCAATTCGCGGCGCACTGGTCGTGGTTGTCGGCGTCACTGCCATCGTCATCATCGCTGAGGCTCGCGACGACGGGCTCCTCGTCGCCGAAGTCGTCGGCCCCGTACTCGGTGCCGGATTCGCGATCGTCGCCTGCCTCAGCTATCGGATGCTTGCGGCAGAACACGCCACAGCACGACAGACGCTGGAGGAACTCTCCGCTACACGACACGAACTGGCGCGCAGCGAGCACGAGCGAGGCGTACTCGACGAACGTCGGCGGGTTGCACGTGAGGTTCACGACACAGTGGCCCAAGACCTCGCAGGCATCTTGCTCCTCACTCGCTCACCACAGACGAGCGAGTCGATCACTACCATCGAGGGCCTCGCCGCCACTGCGCTCCAAGACGCGCGACGCATCGTCGAGGCGCTTGGCCCCATCGGGCTCGAGTCGACCTCGCTCTCCGACGCGCTCGCACAACTCGAAGCCACCGATGACGGTGGTGCACCCAGCGTCGACTTCACATTGACCGGCGAACCTCGGGCGCTTCCGCAACCGCACGAGGCAATGCTGTTGCGCGTCGCGCAGGGCGCGCTCGCGAACTCCCGCGCGCACGCCGCGGCGTCGGCGGTGTACATCACCCTCAGCTACCTCGATGACGAAGTCGCTGTCGACGTCGTCGATGACGGCCGCGGGTTCGAACTCTGCGACCCACGCCGCACTCCGTCGAACGGGAGCTTCGGCTTGTCGGTGATGCGCGAGCGTGCCGCGCAGGTCGGTGGCACATTGATCGTCGAATCCCAGCCGGGGTCAGGTACCGCAGTGCACGCTGCAGTGCCAACACCATGATCGACGTCCTCGTGGTCGATGACCATCCGCTCTTCCGCGCCGGCATTCGCGCAGCCATCGGCACGCAACCAGACCTACGGATCGCCGCCGATGTCGGCAGCGCCGAGGAGGCCATCGCCTATCTCGTCGATCGGGCCGTCGACGTAGTACTCATGGACCTCCGCATGGCCGGAATGGGTGGTGCTGCGGGAACGGCGGTCATCACCGCGCTCGATACCGCTCCCAGGGTCATCGTTCTCACCACGTACTCCAGCGACGCCGACATCACCGCCGCTCTCGACGCCGGCGCTCACGGGTATCTCCTGAAGGACGCCCATCCTGACGAGATCTGCGGGGCGATCCGCCGCGTCGCTGCCGGTGGCGCGGTACTCGCCCCGGTCGTCGCCGATCGAATCGTCGAGCGCAACCGAGCAACGACGAGCGAGCAACTCAGCGCCCGAGAACTCCACGTACTGGAACTTCTCGCCGAGGGCCTCGCCAACCGCGCGATCGCCCAACGACTGCACCTCAGTGAGACCACCGTCAAGACTCATCTGGCGCACATCTACAAGAAGCTGGGCGTCGACAACCGCACCGCTGCCGTCGTCACGGCCACCGAGAACGGAATCATCCGCACCGCGTGACTTATTCCATGCTCTGCTAGAATAATTGCTGCACCTGAAGGGGATTGAATGCATATGAGTAGTCGGATCTGGATCCGCCGAGCGTATGACCCTCCTTCCGTGATCGACGGTTCCCGCGTGCTCGTCGATCGCCTGTGGCCACGTGGGGTCAGCAAGGACCATCTACACATCGATGCATGGGCACGCGAACTCGCTCCCACCGACGAGCTGCGCAAGTGGTTCGGCCACGACCCGAGTCGATGGGGCGAGTTCCGCGACCGCTACCGAGACGAACTCGACGCACACACCGGCGCCGCAGCAACCGAATTCGCCGATCTCGTCGAGCGAGTTGCATCCGGGCGTGTCACGCTCGTGTTCGGTGCACATGACGCACGGCACAACAACGCCGTCGTGTTGCGCGACTACCTGCGCGAGCGCACCGATGTGTGATTACTGCGGCTGCCGAGAATCTGGTCCGACAGCTGAGCTCACCGTCGAGCACCGACGGCTCACCGACCTCGGCGACACGCTCCACGAGGCGTTACATGACGGCACCGACCCGAGCGTCGCCTTCGCCGAACTCGTCCGGCTGCTGCAGATGCACGCCGCCAAGGAAGAGATCGGGCTGTTCGAGCAGGCCCGGGCATTCCAGCCGTTGGCCGAGCAGATCGAAGTGCTGTGCCGGGAACACACCGACCTGCGTCGCTGGCTCGCCAACGGCCCCACAGGCATCCGCGTGCCCGACGCGTTGCGGCTCTTGACGACCCACATCGAAGACGAAGAGTACGACCTGTTCCCGCACATCTTCCACGCGCTCGACCCTGAGCAATGGGACGAGATCGACCTTGCCCACCGGGCGATCGAAGCCGTATGGGACGACGGCGGCCAAATCCCTCCAGCACACAGCGGCCACTGATGCCGCGAAAGGCCCAGTGATCCCGTGAATCGTTACCGGTTCGTCAGCCAGCGTCCCGACCCAGACCCCGGGCGATCGCAGGAGTGGCTCGATTCGCTCGACGACCTGACCGCTGCACGCGGCCCCGCCGAGTCTCGCGACGTGATGCTGCGGGTCCTGGGCCGCGCCGATGATCTCGGACTCGGCCTCCCGCAGGTCTCGACCACCGACTACGTCAACACCATCCCGGTCGCCGACGAACCCCCCATGCCGGGCGACGAGGCGATGGAGCACCGCATCCGGCGACTGATCCGCTGGAACGCAGCGGTGATGGTGACCCGCGCCAACCACCGTTTCGACGGGATCGGCGGCCATCTCGCCACCTACGCATCCGCTGCCACGCTCTACGAGGTTGGTTTCAACCACTTTTTCCACGGCAAGGCCGACGGCGGCTTCGGCGACCAAGTGTTCTTCCAGGGCCACGCATCACCGGGGTTCTACGCCCGCGCGTTCCTCGAGGGGCGCCTTGACGAGACTGACCTGGACCGATTCCGGCGCGAGGTCGGCGGCGGCGGACTTCCCAGCTACCCGCATCCTCGGCGCAGCGACTTCTGGGAGTACCCCACCGTCTCGATGGGCATCGGTCCCCTGAACGCCGCCTACCAGGCCCGCTTCAACCGCTACCTCCATGCGCGCGGCATCGTCGACACCAGTGCCTCGAAGGTGTGGTGCTTCGTCGGCGACGGTGAGATGGATGAACCCGAGACCCTCGCCGGGCTGGCATTCGCCGGTCGCGAGAAACTCGACAACCTGATCTTCGTCGTCAACTGCAACCTGCAACGCCTCGATGGCCCCGTGCGCGGCAACGGCAAGGTGATGCAAGAACTCGAGGCGCTCTACCGAGGCGCCGGCTGGAACGTCATCAAGGTCGTCTGGGGTCGCGAGTGGGACGACCTGCTGGCCCGCGACACCGAGGGCGCGCTCGTCGCCAAGATGAACTCCACCGTCGACGGCGAGTTCCAGAAGTTCCGCGTCGAGAGCGGCGCCTACATCCGCGAACACTTCTTCGGCCCGGACCCGCGGCTGCAGCAGCTGGTTGCGCACCTCTCCGACGACGACCTGCGTCGGCTCCGTCGCGGCGGCCACGACCCGCACAAGGTCTACGCCGCCTACAGCGCCGCAATCGCCCATCAGGGCGCACCAACCGTCGTGCTCGCCAAGACCGTCAAGGGTTGGTCACTCGGCTCCAGCTTCGAGGCGCGCAACGCCACCCACCAGATGAAGAAGATGAGCGAGGCCGAACTGAAGACGTTCCGCGACCGGCTCGAGCTTCCGATCACCGACGCGCAACTCGACGAGGAGCTTCCGCCATATGTGCGGCCCGCCGTCGATTCGGACGAACATCGATATCTCATGGATCGCCGCCAGCGCCTGGGCGGCTCGCTGCCGGCGCGTGTGGTGCGACCCAAGCCACTGGCGCTACCCGGCAACGACCGCTACAGCGAACTGTTGGCCGGCACCGGCGCGAAGGTCGCGACTTCGACGACATCCGCCTTCACTCGGCTGCTGAAGAACCTGCTGCGCGACCCCGAGATCGGGCGACGAGTTGTGCCGATCATCCCCGACGAGGCCCGCACGTTCGGTATCGACGCCCTGTTCCGCCAGTCGAAGATCTACGCCTCACAGGGCCAGCAGTACGTCCCGGTCGATGCCGACCTGCTGCTGAGCTACATGGAATCGGTCGACGGCCAGATCCTCGAGGAGGGCATCACCGAGGCCGGATCGATGGCCTCGCTCACCGCCGCCGCCACCTCCTACGCCACGTGGGGCGAGCCGATGATCCCGTTCTTCGTGTTCTATTCGATGTTCGGCTTCCACCGCCTGGGCGACCTGATCTGGGCATTGGGCGACATGCGCGGCCGCGGATTCCTCATGGCGGCAACTGCTGGGCGCACCACGTTGCAGGGCGAGGGGCTGCAGCACACCGATGGATACAGCCAGGCCTGGGTCGGCACCGTCCCCAACTGCCGGGCCTACGACCCGGCCTTCGCCTTCGAACTGGCCGTCATCATCGACGACGGAATGCGCCGCATGTACGGCGATACGCCCGAGGACATCTTCTATTACATCACCCTCTACAACGAGCCGTACCCGATGCCGCCGATGCCTGACGGAGCACGAGACGGCATCATCAACGGCCTCTACAGGTACCGGGCTTCACACGATCAGCGCACCCACCACTCCCAGATCCTGGCCAGCGGCACAGCGATGCTCGCCGCGCTCGAAGCCCAACGGATGTTGAGCGACGAGCACGATGTCGCCGCCGATGTGTGGAGCGCCACCAGCTACAAGCAACTGCGCGACGACGCGCTGAGTGTCGAACGCTGGAACCGGCTGCACCCCACTGATGAGCCACGCACGCCCTACGTCGCCGAGGTCCTCGCCGATGCCAGCGGGCCGATCGTGGCCGTCACCGACTTCGTCAAGACCGTGCCCGACCAGATTGCACGCTGGCTGCCCCAGACCTTCATCCCACTCGGCACCGACGGCTTCGGTCTCTCCGACACTCGCAGCGCGCTGCGCGAACACTTCGAGGTCGACGCTCGCCACATCGTGGTCGCCACCCTGCACGGCCTCGCCCAGGACGGCAAGGTGTCGAATGAGGTGGTGGCCGCGGCACTTCTTCGCTACGGCATCGACACCGACGCGACCGACCCCCGAGACGCCTGACCGCGGGATCAGAGCACGAGAGCGCCGCGCTCGGCCAGACCGTCGAGCAGCAGATGGAAATACACCAGGCCTGCGTACGGGTGCCACGGCGCAACGATGTCGGAGATCTCCGTATAGCTCGGTGGCGAGGCGAGATCCAAGAAATGCTGCAGCTTGTTGCGAGCCCCGACATCGTCGCCCGGGAACACGTCGAGACGACCGAAACCACGAAGCATCACGTACTCGGCCGACCAACGGCCGATGCCACGTAGACGTTGCAGGTGCTGGGTCGCGTCGTGCCGACTCAGCAGATCGAACCCTTCCAGGTCCAACGTGTTCGACGAGACAGCGTCGGCGAGGCCGACCAGATATCCAGCCTTGCTCATGCTGAAGCCGAGGCTGCGCAGCGCTGCCAGCGGAGCATCCGCCACCACCTCGGCTTCGGGAAACGCATTCAGTTCTGCGTGGGCCGATCGAGCCTGGGCGCCGTAGGTGTCGGTGAGACGGTTCAGTAGTTCGATACCGACTTCGAGGCTCAGTTGTTGGTTGGCCACCGCGTTGGCGAACGCTTCGAACACGGTCGGGAACCGGGGTGGTTTGACACCGATGAACCGGTCCTTCAGGACATGCAGGTGGGGGTCGGCGGACGCCATCTCGTAGAACGACTCGAGATCGACGCCGAGCCCCAACAACCGCTCCACCACACGCTGGACCTCCTGGAGACGGCTGGGCGTCAACTCGATGGCCGACGACACGCTGACGACGAGCACCGGCGCCGCGGCCGACCCGGTCTGCAGCACCTCGGCGACGACCGGCTCTCCATCGATGATCAGCGCACGGCGATAGGTGCCGTCCCACGTGTCCATCCGGTTTCGAGCACGGCGCCGGAGCGTCCATGCGGTGAGGTCGAGGCGGAACGGCGGCCGAGGCTGCAGTTTGAACGCCGCCTCATGCCACTCGGTCGCAGACACACCGCGAGGTTACGGCGTGTCGCGAGAAATACTTCCACCACATGGCGGAAGATATTCAGCTGATGCGATCGAGTGCCGCCGTGACCACGAGGCCGTCATCGGTGACCGTGAGCGTCATCGTGGTCGCCGAGCACTGGTAGGAACCCTGCCCGCTGACGCCCGGGCTCTGGATGCTCTGCGGCGCGAACGGCAGCGGCAGCCCATTCATGGTCATCGCCACCGTCGCGTCTGAGCTCGCTTCGTCGATCTCCAGAATGGTGCCGGTCTCGTCGACCACCCAGGTGCCCGTCTCGAGGCTGTCGATGGTGAGCACTATCTGTTGACCCATGGAGCTGACACCGAACATCCATCCGAGACGTTGGCCGGTGAAGGTGCCGTCCTCACCGAAAGTCACGATGTACTCACCGCCGATTTGTGTCGACGAGCCGGTACCGACCGCCTGGTCGATCTGCGTCAGGAACTCCTGTGTGCGTAGCCGCCACTGGCCGACCACGCAGTCCGCCTCGACGATCTCGATGGTCGCTGTTGCCGTCACGGTGGGATCCAGCTTCGAGACCACGGTCACCATGTACACCCCTGGGCGATCTCCCGCGGTGTACACACCGGCAGCGCTGATCTGCCCGCCGGTGGCCGACCACGACACGTCCGCCGGCTGTCCGTCGGCATCCGTCGCAGTGAACTGCAGTGACCCGCCCTTCACCACCCGCCCGGGATCGGGGCGGACGATGAGCTTGGCGAGGCGAACCTCGACCACCTTTCGACGCGGCGGCAGATCATCGGCGCGAAGGCCAGTGTTCGTGGTCGGCTCGACGACGATGAGGTACGGGAACTGGCTCTTCGAACTCGGGGTGACATGGGTGCGCTCCCACGTCGCTGGGTCGTTGATGATGCCGCCAGCCGCTGTCAGCCGTGCGTCACCTCGCCAGCCACCAGATCCAGCGTCCCAGCGGAGCCCGGGGTCCGTTGCATTGGTGATCGACACTGCGAGATCGAACTCATCCCCTGGCCTCGCCACCTCGACGAATGCCGGTGCATCCAGCAAAATGGGTTTGACCGAGATCTTGTGATCCTGGTGCACCTCCTCGCCGGCGAACCTGCCACTGTCCACTTGGACTCGCAGGGTGTCGTCGACCGGCAAGTTGAGGCCGGTCTCGATCGGTCCGTAGACCTGGATCAGGGGATCGACGCTGAATCGCTCGAGCACGGCGGTGCCGGTACTCCAGGGTTCCCCGGTGACGTCGACCTCCCACTGCTGCGGGCAGAACACCAGCGTCCCGTTCTCCTGGGCCCGATCGCGGATCAGCGTGTTGGCGGCGTTGTCGCGCAGGAAGAGCGACACGTCGAGGACGAAGCCGTCGGCCACACTCAGGTTGCTCAGACCAGCCGTGGCAGTCGACAACGCGGCAAGCGCAGTACGACCGATGTCGACGTCTGCCGCCCACCCCTTCGAAGCCGCGGTGACCATGACCTGGGACCACGAGCCATTGATCGTGAAATCCTCTGGGAACTCCGCCAGATCGATCTCGGACGTCAGACTCAGCAGTGAGCTCGGGTACAGCCCTGCCGTGCCGTTGAGGAACGTCTCGAGCGCGATGAACGCAGCGCCACCGCCACCGATGGCCACCCCGACGACCGGGATGAACCCGCCGACGGTGGTGAACGTTCCGATCCTGTCGAGCACATCGCGCCGCGGGTCGCTCGCCTCGAGCTCATTACCCTTCGCGGTCTCGATCATCGATGACAGGGCCTCGGCGTCGGGCACCGCGATATTGGCGTTCGTGCACGTACCGGCCTTCGTCGGCATCCATCCGCTCGCTGCAGACCCGACGGGTGCCCGTTCGGTCGACGGCACCTGGCCCGCCCGCGATGTCGTGAACGAACGGAGTCCGCTGACCGGAGAAGACAGCAGCAGTTCGAGATTCATGGCCGCTGTCACCGCGTCGAGAATGGCGCGATCCTCGTCGGTCAGCTCGGCCGTGTCCGGGAAGCTCTCGAGGTCGTTGAGCGAGCCATCGTCCACGTAACCCTGGGCCAGCTTCATACCGATGAGTGCGGGCACAACGTCGTCGAACGGCGTGGACTGCAGCTCCTCGAAGCTCGATCCGGCGGCTCGCGCCTGCCTGTCGATTGCACCGGCGAACGCTTCGACGAAGGAGTCCCACGCGCCGGGTGCGGGCGCCAGCGGCGACAGCTCGAGCTGCAGCGGCGGGCTCTGCTCACCACCGTCTCGGAGGTACAACTCGGCCCGACCTCCCTCCAGAAGGTTCTCCTGTGCGAGCGGCGCCATGAAATACGGTGCTTGCCCGTCGACGAACAATGGAACCCCGATGTCACCGCCCTCGGCGCGCAGCCACAGCTCGACCCCCATTGCCTCCTCGACCGTCAGCCCGACGAGCTCCACACGGTCGAGCTGCGCTGATGTCGCCGCCGCAAGTCGGACTCCACGCAGGCCGCTACCCGCTGAACCGGCAGGCGTCGTGTCGACGCCGCCCCCCGTGCTGCACGCTGCGGCAAGGAGCGCAAGGGCAAGGAGGCGCGCCGTCGCCCTCACGGAAACGCGCCGGCGCGATACAGGTTGACGTTGATACCTGTCTGTGCGCCCTGCGGCTTGAGGACGAGCTGGGCAGGCAGGTTGTCGGGGGTCGTCACGTAGATCACTCCCTCGACGTCAGCCATGACGTCGCCGGCCGCAATCCAAGAACCGCTGCGCTCGACGACCGTGAACCCGGCGCCAGGAAGCTCCGCCAGCAAGAACCGGGCCACCTCATCACTGGGCAACTTCACGATGATGAACTGCACCACTGTCTCGCGCTCGTCGATGTCCGCGCCGTACTCGTCTGCAGGGAACGGCACCTCGTATCCGGGTGGCAGCGGCAGCGCAGCCAACGTCGGGTGCAGCGCGGCCGTCGAGGGGTTGGCATCGTCGGGTGTGCTGATCGTTGTTTGGGCACCGCTGGAGCGCGTCGGCACCGCGCCGCCATCATCTCCGCACGCACCGGCAACGAGTACCAACAGGGCCACAATTGCGGCCTTTGGGGCGCGTCGGCTGCGCGCGAAAATCGGGGTTGAATCAGGCGTCCACATCCGGCGATGGTACGAGTCGTTCTTTGAGGATTCTGAAAGTCGGCCGATCTACGGCACAATAGGGATAGACGCCAGCCCACTCTGCGAGCCTTCAACCGCCCGCCGATGATCGATCGAGCCAGCGATGTGACCCCCTCTGCAGCCTCCACCCCAGTCGACGACCCCGGCCACCAACTCGGTCGACCGCCCGAGTTCGAGATGCGCCTGATCGTCGGCGAATCGGTCAGTGGAACAACACGCTGTGCACTCGAGATCGCTGATCGAGCCGCAGCGCGCGGCTATCGGGTCGTGTGGGGCCACGCGTGGGACGATGCCGAGTCGCCCGCCTACTGGATCTGGACGCAGATCCTGCGCGAGCTCGATGCTGGATCGGGCACGGACCTGGCCACGCTCGTCATGCCCGAGGGCGAACCCACCAGCCAGCTGGAACTGTTCGATGCCACCGCTCGACTGCTGCAGACACATGCCGCGGCGTGTCCGTTGCTGCTGGTCCTCGATGACCTGCACCTGGCCGACCAACCGTCGATCGCGCTCCTCGAGTTCATCGCAGCCCACCTCCGACGCTCGCCGATCTTCATCGTCGCGACGTGTCAGGACGAGACCGCTGAGCTGCTGGCGAAGCTCGAACGGTTCGCGGTGAAGATCGTTGCTCACAGTGACGACCTCGATGTCGCGCTTGCCAGTGGCGTCGAGACCTGCCGTGCGGCCGCTCGGGCTGCCACAGCATCCCACTCGCACGCGGCAGCAGTCAGCTATCTGCAGCGTGCCCTCCAGCTCACGCAGGACAACGAATCCGAGCGAGTGTTGCGGGCCAAGATCACGTTGGAACTGGCGGGTGCGGTCACGCGCGCCAGCGGTCGCGCCGAGGCAGAGCCACTGCACGTCGCTGCATGGGAGCTCGCTGTACAGGTGGGTGACCCGGATCTGCTCGGCCGGGTCGCCGCTCGCCACAGCGTGCAGTACTACTTCGCCGGCAATCCAACTGCCGGACTCGCTGCACAGTGCAGGATCGCATTGCAACTGCTCAGCGACGAGCCGTCAGCCTTGCGAGCGCGCCTCCATGGCGTTCTCGCTGCTGCCGTCATCGTCGACGATCCCACCGAAGCTCGCCTCCATGCGCAGCGGGCGGTCACGATGGCCCGCACCGTCGGGGAACCCATCGCCCTCGCCATCGCACTCATCGCCGAACAGGTCGCTGACCTCGGCCCATCGACGTTGCGGCGGCGTCTCGAGACCGCCCGCGAGATCGTTGCACTGGCGAGCGACGCACGGGCCCACGACCTCGCTGTGCACGGTCGATTCCTCCTCATGGGCGCGCTGCTCGAACGAGGCGATGTGCGCGAGTTCGACGTGGAGATAGCGCGCCAGGACGAACTGATCGACCGGTTCTCGGCTCCGCGATTCGACCGGCACGCACTCTGGTTCCGATGCACGCGGGCGATGCTCGATGGAGATGCAGACCTCGTCGAGACCCTCGCGAGGGAATGCTTCGAGATTGCCGAGCGACTGGAAGACCCCGATGGGGTAACGGTCCTCGGCGCTCAGTACGGCGTCGCCGTATGGATGCGAGGCCGGATCATCGAGATGGAAGGGGCGTACCTCGACCAGATGCGGGCCGATCCGTACGAACCCATTTGGCCCGCGACACTGGCTTGGATGTGGGCTTCGCACGGCCGCCTCGACGAAGCCCGTGGGGCTCTGGGCCGGCTGCCCGCCATCGACGAGATCCCACAGGGGCAGTACACGTTGCTCACCCTGGTCACCGCAGCCGATGCCGCCCTTGCCACCGGCGACGACGCACTCGTCGCCGAACTCTGGGAGGCGCTACTGCCGTATCACGACCACTTCGTACCCATCGCCATGGGGGCTGCGGTGTGGGGCACGGTCGCGCAGCGTCTCGGTGAACTGGCGCTTCGCCTCGGGCGGCGCCAGGAATCGATCACACACCTCGAGGCGGCCATTTCCATGTGCGCTCATGTGGGCGCCCGCCCGTGGCTCACCGATGCGCAGCTCACGTTGGCGCGAGTGCTGCTCGAACGCGATGGCGGCAACAGCCGCAGGGCCGCACGGCTGATTGCGGAGGCCGCCGGCACCACTCGAGCCCTTGGCCTCACCGTGTTCGACGAGCGCGTGGCGCAGCTCACCGAACTGATCGGCGGCGACGACGACAGCGAACCGCGTGACGCGCCGATCGGGTATCGCGCCGAGCCCGTTCCTCGCGTGGTGCTGTTGGGTACCTTCGCCGTCACCGGTGCAGATGGCTCGAGACCGGTCTGGACGTCGAGAAAGGCACGGACACTCCTCAAGCTCCTCGTCGCAAACCGTGGCACCCCCGTCCCGAGGGACGTCATCATGGACATCCTGTGGCCGCGGGAGGACCCTGAGCTGCTCTCCAACCGGCTCTCGGTCGCGTTGTCGACGGTGCGCACGGCCCTCGACCCCACACGCGCCCATCCGTCGCACCAGTTCCTCGCCGCCGAGAACGACGCCGTCCGGTTGGTGCTCGAGAACGTCGTCGTCGACACCGAGGTATTTCTCGAAACGGCAAAGTCCGCAATTTCGGCGCACAGGTCCACTGCCGCCGACGCTCGCTCGCTGGTCCGTACTGCCCGTGAGCTCTACGCCGGACCCGTGTTGCCCGACGAGCCGTATGCGGGTTGGGCAGCGCCGTTGCGACGCGAGGTGGAGGCCACTCTGTTGACGTTGTTGCGCGCCGAGGCCGAACTCTCACTGGTCGCCGACGACGACCTGGGTGCGTCGGACGCGTTCCGGCTGATCCTCGAGATCGATCCGTACGACGAGGGTTCCCACCATGGGCTGATCACGTCGCTCCGCTCGCTCGGAGCATTCGGCCAAGCCGAAGCGGCCACACGCCGTCACACAGCTGCGATGGCCGAAATCGGTGTCCCGCGCTGACGCGGGAGTCGTCGAGTTGTCAGTCGGGTCAGTCGGGTCAGTCGGGTCACTCGTAGAGCAGGCAACCGTCGTCGAGGTCGGCCGCGGGGAGCGCATCCTTCTCGAACCAGTAGTCTTGCGTGTGCTGCCACTCGGGCGTGGGGCCACGCTTGGGCAGTAGGTGCATGCCACGCATCAGGTAGCCGGGGTTGAAGTTCTCCGGATCGATCCAGTCGAGGATGGGCATGCCCGCGTCGGCCGGCCGCAGCGCAGGCGTCACCTTGTACGCACCGGTCTCGTCCATGTGGTGCAGCAGGCGGCACACGAAGTCGCTGATCAGATCGGCGCGCAGCGTCCAGCTCGCACGGAAGTATCCGAACACCCACAGCAGGTTGGGCACCCCGGTGAACATCATCCCGCGATAGGTCACCGTGTCGGCGAAGTCGACCGGCACCCCGTTGACAGAGAAGGCGATGTCGCCGAGCACGCTGAGGTTGAAGCCCGTGGCGGTGATGACGACGTCGGCGGTGAGTTCCGTACCCGACTCGAGCAGGATGCCGTGCTCGGTGAAGGCGGCGATGTGGTCGGTGACCATGCTGGCCTTGCCAGAGCTGATACCGGCGAACAGGTCACCGTCGGGTACGTACGCCAGCCGCTGCCGCCACGGGCGATAGGTCGGACTGAAGTGGGTGTCGACGTCGTAGTCCTCGGGCAGGTGCGCCCGTATTCCGTTGATCAGCTCAGTACGCAGGAACTCGGGCTCGGTGAACGACAGTTCGGTGATTGCCTGCTGGTCGAACAGGATCTTGCGACGGACGATCTCGTGGATCCACCCCTCGTCGATGTCGAGCTGGCGCAGCATGTCGGCAACTTCGTTCGCGTTGCGTCCCGTCCAGAAGTAGGTGGGTGATCGCTGCAGAACGGTGACGTGGTTGCACTGGCCCGCGATGTTGGGCACGAGCGTCGCGGCCGTTGCACCAGAACCCACGACGACAACGTCCTTACCGGTGAGATCGAGGTCTGCGGGCCACGTCTGGGGGTGCACGATGCGACCCTGGTAGCGATCCATGCCCGGCCAGTCGGGCGTGTAGCCCTGGGAGTGGCGGTAGTAGCCCTGGCACATCCACAAGAAGTTGGTCGTGAACCGCAGCTGCTCACCGGTGTCGGTGCGGGTGGCCTCGATGGTCCAGGTGTTGGTGTCGTCGCTCCAGCTCGCGCTGGAGATGCGGTGGTCGTATCGGATGTGCGGCGTCAGCCCACCGTCACTGATGACTTCGCCCATGTACTTGCGGATCTCCTCAGCACTGGCGATGGGCGCGCCGGTCCACGGCTTGAAGCGGTAGCCGAACGTGTACAGGTCACTGTCGCTGCGCACGCCGGGGTAGGTGTGCATCAGCCACGTTCCGCCGAAACTCTCGAGCGCTTCCAGCACCACGAACGACGTACCCGGGCACTGCTCGGTGAGGTGGTGCGCAGCACCGATGCCGGATATGCCGGCCCCCACGATGAGCACGTCGAAGTGCTGAGCTTCCATGGGTGCTGCCTGACTCATGCCACGCCTCCTGTGTCGCCGTCAGCTTCGCGCAGATACTTCGGCCCCAAAGCAGTTTGACGATGTCGGGGCATCAGCCGGGTTCAGCGGGGGCCGCGAGCGATGTCGAGAGCGACGTGCGGGATGAAGCAGACTACCTCTCCGATAGCTACACCTGCGTCGTCGTAGAGGAACCCGTCGGTGACCCCAGATCGTTGCGGGCGAGTCGGCCGGCTGACATCACCATGGCGACTCGAGCGAGGGACTCGATGTCGTCGAGCGGGTTCTCGCGCAGCGCGATGACGTCGGCGTGCTTGCCCTCGTCGAGGCTGCCGAGGAGATCGCCCTGGCGCAGGAGACGGGCCGCGTTGATGGTGGCGGTGCGGATGCTCTCGGCCGGCGTCAGGCCGGCAGCCTGGTTGAGGAGCACGCATTCCTGAGCGTTCAGGCCGTGGTGGTTGCCGGGTGTGCCCGCATCGGTTCCCATCGCGATGGTGACACCCAGCTCGTGCGCGCGGCGGATGACTGCGAGGTGCACGTCGTTGAACTCGGTCATCCGGCTCAGCAGGTGGGGCGGCATCGTGGCGACTGCATCCGGGTCGCGGAACAGCAGGTCGCCGGCACACAGCGTCGGCACCAGCGCCGTGCCAGCAACGGCCATCTTGCGAAGTGCGTCGTCGTCGGCGAACGTGCAGTGCTCGATGCTGTCCACTCCCGCGTCGATCGCGTTGTGGATTCCCGCCAGCGCATGCGCGTGAGCGGCGACGTGCTTGTGGTTGTCATGCGCGATTTCTACCGCCGCCCGCAACTCGGCGAGCGTGAACTGGATGGCGCGCGAGTCCTCGGTCTCCGACGAGAGCATCGCCCCGGTTGCCATCACTTTGATGAGGTCAGCACCCTTCGCCAACTGTCGACGCGCAGCGGCGCGAACGGCGTCGGCGCCGTCGGCAACCTCGTACATTCCGGGGTAGTAGTCCGCCGTGGAGGTGGTGATGGACAGCAGACGACCAGCGAGGAACATGCGCGGGCCCACACACATGCCGGCGCTGATGGCGTCACGCACCGCCATCTCCACGTAGTTCCAACCGCCCACGTCGCGCACGGTGGTGATACCTGCCATCAGGGTTCGCTCGGCGGCGGCCGCCGCGTACAGAGCGACCGCGGCATCACTGCGAACGGCGGACCCCGCTGGGTCGCCGGCGTCGGTGGGCAATGTGAGGTGCACGTGGCAATCGATCAGCCCGGGGAGCAGCCAGCAGCCGCTGACATCGACAACCTCATCGCCACCCGCCCGCCGCGCACCGCTGCGAATGGTGCTGATACGACCGGCGTCGACACCGATGTCGGCCGCACGAAAGCTTCCGTGATCGACGTCGTAGACCTGCCCACCCACCAACCAGCGCATACGGGAAGAGTAGGCGCGATGGCACCCGCCTCGATCGTGTGGGAAGGTCAGGTGGCTTGCGCGTCGATCTCGGCCAATACCTGACCGATGATCTTCGTGGCCTGGTGCGGCGGCAGTTCGTCGCCGCCCTCGGCGTCGACCACCTCCGACGCGAACGCTTTCACCGATGGGGTGCCGCCGACCAGTACGTGGCGCAGCGCCTCGGCGCCGGCCTCGGCGTCGTCCAACGATTCGACGGCCTCGGCAACATGGTCCGGATCTTCCGCAACCGCGTGCACCACGTGCATTGCCTGCTCGCGACCCGACGCCGTGGACACGACTTCGTGATCGGGGTTCTGTGCCGCATCCCACTCGGCCAGGGCCTCGATGTAGCCACCTTCGCCAGGGCGAATGACCTTCGAGGTCGGCGCCACCTCGACCTCGACCCCTGCTTCGTCGTCGTTGTCGTGACGCCCCGCAGTCACCGGTACTGTCAGCGAGCCATCTTCGTGCCGAATGATTTCCATGCGGTGTCTCTACCCAGTGGACCGCAACCTCACCCATATTGCCCAGAATTGGCTACGGGGTGGCCGGCGGCGTGATCGGCCGAATGCGTCAGGTCGGCATCTCAGCGCTACCGAGAACGCGACCTCACGCTTCGAGCAATGGAGGCCGCGAGCGCGAGCAACCCGCCAGCGACACACAACCACACGCCACTACCGACAAGGTCGCCAACTCCGTCACGAAGGTCGTAGTAGTCGACGGCCGAGCGCACACCGTTGACGTACCACAGCGGCATCAACACTGCGAGCGCGCCGCCTGGCACGCCGAGCCAGGCCAGCTTCGGCACCATCACCGATGCCACCAACAACGCCACAGCCACCAGTACCGACCACATCACCGGGAACTCGTCGAAGCTGGCGGGCGTGGTATCCCACAGAAACTGCATCGGCACCCGTCGCGCGGTACGCGACTCGTCGAACAGGTCTTCGGTTGCCCACTCGACGAACACGGATGCGAACGCAAGCGCGGCACCCACCAGCACCAGCAAGCCCCAACCACTGGATGTCGACTTCGCCACATCGGTGGTGGGGTCCTCGGACCGGGATGGTGTCTCGGACATGCAGACAGAGTACTTCGCCACGTGACCGTCGTTACCGCTGACGGTGGTTCGTACCTGGGCACGGGGTGAGATAGATGGCATCGAAAGGTTCTTCGACGTCGGCGGTGTGCCACACCCCGGCCGGGTTCACGACGGCCTGACCGGCAGTTACCCGGGTGCGCACCGCTGCTCCGTCGATCTCCTGCATGAACTGCGCGACACCCGAGATCACGATCACCATTTCGTCGCCGGCCGGATGGCACTCCCACATTCCCCATGACTCGGCCGAGTGCTCGACGAACACAAGACGGCCAGGGTCCACCGCGGTCGTCATGGCGGCGATGTAGGCCTCGAAACCCGCCGGGTCGAACGTGAAGCCGTCGATCGTGGTGGCACCACCGCCGGCGGCGAAGTGCACGGGTGTGGTGGTGAGCGCGATGCCCTCGCCTGCCTGGATGTTCGTCATCGTCTGCTCCTCATCGTCGGTAACACCCATCTTGTCGTTCGCCGAGCGCACTTTCCGTCGCTTCTGCTACAGGTTCTCGCACCCGACCGACGCCGGTTCGAGTTCAGGTCTCGGCATCCCGACTCGACTGCGCCCAACCACTCTCGTTCGGCCCCTGCGCGTCACCCCGCCACCTTCCCAATCACGCTGAGAAGCAGCATTCCAACGACCTCGTCGAATGCTGACGCCCTCACCAGGCTGGACGCTTGTCGACCGGTTGTCACTCGACGTGACTGAGGAGGTCTTTGGCGACGACTCGCCCGAGTTCGGCGCAGTTGGGCAACCCTTGCGAGAACGGGTGCCGTTCGAGGACCTGGGGCATCGCCAGGCAATACACCGTTCCTCTGCCCTGGCTGCGTAGATCGAGCCGGAAGGGCTCCACAAGAATGGCATCGGGGTCGCTCAAGGCCTCGGTGAGGTGCGCGAACGGGAGATCGGCCAACGATGCCGCCGCTTGCCCACGCGCATCGATGAGCGCGTCGAACCGGATGTCGCCATCGACGGTGTGAACGATCACTCCCCGACCGCTCGCATTGGAGAACGATCCATCGGCCCCGGTCGGAATGATGTCCAGCACTCCTGCGTCGTACAGCGCCAGAATTCGCCGCACTGAGATGTGTGGGATCGCGGCATAGCAATCTGCGAACACCGGCAGCAGCTGCGAGCGGAACGTCTCCCAGTCGTCGTCATCGAGGTGTTCAAGAATCGGCTCGAAGTTCTCGTGGCCCCGCAGGAGCGCGTATCGGTGGTGTTGTGTTTCCTTGGCAGCGATCGACGCAACTGACTGTCGCAGCGTTTCGCGTAGGGCCCGCAGACCACCCAACCGTTGACGCTGCTCGAAGTATGCAACAGCGAACCCTTCTATCGTCCGCGCATCATCGCCGAGGCTGGCCACGTAGCTGGGGTCGGCTGCATCCAGTTCGGCAATGAGCAGTGCGAACACGCGATCCAGCAGCCCCGCTGTCCCTTGCTCGACCTCGTTCGCCACTGCATCAGCCCTCACGTGTCGAAGGTCGTCGTACGGGAACGGGTAGTAGAAATCCGGTTCCGGCATGATTCCTCGATGCGACACCATCGTGATCGCAATCGATTCATGGCCCTTCTTCGGGAACCAGCTCACCCTGTCGCCGTCCTCCATGAACGATCCGTGTTCATGGCCGAGTGCAACGATGACGTCGATCGCTGACAGCGACGAACCGAGCACTCCGATCCTTCCCACCTCCAGATCGGTGACGTTCGTGTACGGCCATGGAGAGATGAGATCGGCCGAGCCGATACGTGGGTTGCTCGGCCACGAGTGGCCCGTCGCCAGCACGACATGCGTGAACGAGACTCGCTCCACTTCACCCTGGGCTATGACGCAGATGTCGATGTGGTCGCCGACATCCACGACATCCACGACCTCACCCGCGGTGACGACTACCGCGTGGCCCCTCTCGCGACCATCGGCGCACAGGCGCTCGAACTCGGACTGCAGATACTCGCCGAGCATCACCCGTGGATAGAACACCCGTGCATCGATGTCGGAGCGCTCGAGCGACCACCGCGCCAGGAAGGCGTCGTCCTGAGCATGCAGCCAGTGGACGAGGGGTTGCGTGATCGAGGGAATCTCTTTGCTGAACGCATTGCAGTACATGTAGTCGGCGTTGACGCCCGCGCGGTACGGCATGCCACAACCAACCTGTTCTGCCGCCTCGAACACGGTGATGCGGAGTGGAATCTCGCTCTGCAGGATCGCCTTGAGCGTGTAGGTGGCCATGGCCCCGGCACCCACGATGGCAATGCCCTGTGATGAACTCATCTCAGTACCTTTCCGAGACGTGAGTGATGAAGCTGCCCGAGTCTAGAGAGGACAACGCGAAGTGCGAGCCACACTTTCGGGTAGATGTTCACCGGAAGAAATCGAAGATCGATGGTTGGGCCGGCGACTCGATGGGAACCGCGATGATCGGAGGAAGTCACGTGACCATCAGCCATGCGCTGCACAATCGACCGTTGCGAACGATTCGGGCGCTCCGCCGCCGCCAGGTGACATCGGTGCAATGACCGCCCAAGATTCCGCACACCCCGAGACGCATCGGCGGGGTCGCAGCATCCCTGCATTCGTGTGCGCTGGGGTCGCGGCAGTGGTCGTTCTCGCCGTTCCGTTTGCTGCCCGACACCTCGACGGCACCGCTGACGAGTTCAGCACTCGCACCATGCCGATACTGCCTGCCCTCGGCTGGGCCGTTGTGGCAATGCTGGCAGCGGTCGTGATCACCCATCGTGTCCAGATCTGGTTCCATGTCGACGAGGGTGCGGTGCTCGCCACCACCTATGACGTGCTGCCGCTCCTGTTGCTGCTCGCCCCGCTGATCGCTGTCGTGGCCTTCATCAGCGACCACCTCCTACTGGCCGCCGGCGGTGCTGCCTTGGCCCTGTATCTCCCGGTGCTCGTGGTGCCTCGTTTCAGGTCCAGCGAGGTGCCGACATGGGCCGCATCCGCACCGCGTTTCAAGCTCGCCGTGGCCAACGTCTTCGTCGACAACCCGACGCCGCAGAAGGCCGCCGACCAATTGGTCGCATGCGGTGCGGACGTGATCGTGATCGCCGAAGCGACACCGGACTTCATGTCGCACTTCGATGCTGCCGGCGGCGACAGTGCGTACCCGCACCGCGTCACAGACCCTGACGACTGCAGCGAATACGCGGTTGCGATCGTCGCTCGCG
>Ga0209476_10000645_pt1 | contig 23915 bp, 17 predicted proteins | sample KloWWTrecipitate_FD_187179 | JGI IMG/M metagenome (GOLD analysis project Ga0209476, IMG submission 187179) | Active sludge microbial communities from Klosterneuburg, Austria, studying microevolution and ecology of nitrifiers - Klosterneuburg... | ecosystem: Engineered > WWTP > Aerobic digester... | reverse complement strand
GCCAGTGCCGAAAGCGCGCTGGAGGATCAGCTGAGGGCCGTCAAAGACCGGCTGGCCATCAAAGAGGCTGAACAGGCCGAAGAGGCCGTCCGGCTGCAGGCAACGGCACAGCGGCTGACCGCCGCCGAAGACGCCCTTGCCGCACAGCGCAAGCTGCAGGCTACATTGCAGACGGCACTCGGGGCGGCCGAAGCCGAACAGATCCGGCTGGCCGAGCGCAATGCACAGATCGAAGCCGCCGCGCGCAAACAGGCCAGTGCCGAAAGCGCGCTGGAGGATCAGCTGAGGGCCGTCAAAGACCGGCTGGCCATCAAAGAGGCTGAACAGGCCGAAGAGGCCGTCCGGCTGCAGGCAACGGCACAGCGGCTGGCCGAAGCCGAAGACGCCCTTGCCGCACAGCGCGGCATGCTGGCGGCACAGCCGGCCACTGCTGCCTCGGTCATGCAGGTCCAATCGGTCCCCGATGATGAAAAAGCCTGGCAGGACGAACAGACCGCCCAGACCGAGGCTGACCGCCAGTATATCCGCGATGCACTGGCGGCGGCGGCAGGCAGGCTCTGGATGACTAAAGGCGCAAAGCTGCAGCGCCAGATGGCCACGGTGCAGAAAACCGGCCTTTTTGATGCCGCTTGGTATCTGAAAATCAACACCGATGTAGCCAAAGCCGGGACTGACCCGTTGCGGCACTTCGTTCTGTATGGTCTTGCCGAAGGCAGGGCCCCCAATTCTGGCCGCACCAGGAGGTAATGATGGCAGGTTCCCTCAGCTGGCCGGCAAAACTGCTGCTGGCACCGCGTATGGCAATCGAAGACGTCAGTCGGTCAGAACTGTTCGATGCCGAATGGTACATGACGGAATATACCGATGTCGCGCGGCTGGGGATGGAGCCGGCGGAACATTATCTCTGGCTGGGCGCGCGGCTGGGGCGCAACCCCTCGCTTGCCTTCGACAGCAAAGCCTATCTGATGCTGAACCCCGATGTGGCCCGGGCGGCCATGAACCCGCTGCTGCATTATTTGCGCCACGGCCAGCAGGAAGGCCGCTGGGTCGTGCCGGTGCAGAAGGAAAGCGAGGCGCCGCAGCGTGGCAAACCCGTGCTAAACTGGGTGATGAACCCCGACAACGTCGGCTGGGCCTACGGCAACAACGCCCGCATGCTGGCCCCGCATCTGGCCGAATTCGAGCATGTGATCGACGGCACCGAGGCCGGATCGGATTTGGCGCTGTATTTCGACATAAAGATCTTCAAGATGCGTGGTGTTCTGGGTCAGCGCAATGTGCTGCGCGTCGGCGGTCCGCGCCCGATCGAGCTGACCTATGGCGATGATTTCGCACGGCTGCGCGAAGACCTGTCCGCCTTCGATTCCGTGATCGTGCTGAACGGGCATTTGCAGGATCTGCTGTCCTCGCTGCATGCAAATGTGCATCTGATCCCCAATGCACTGGATCTGGAGGGCTGGGCCGTCTGCGAACCGCGCAGGAGCGGTGATTTCACCGTGGGCTTTGCGGGCAATCTGTCCACCACCAAAGAACGTAAGATCAAGGGCTTCGATTTCGTCGAAGGGGCCTGCAACCTGCTGGGCCTGCCGCTTTTGTACTTCGGCAAGGGCGCGGGCCAGATCGCCCGCGAGGACATGCACGAGAAATTCTACAGCCAGATCGACTGTCTGGTGCATCCCGTGGCACCGGGCAAGGAAGGCTGCTCCAACGTGATCATGGAGGCGCTGGCGCTTGGTGTTCCGGTGATCACCACGCGCGATGCGGGCTTTCATGCCGAACGTATCCCGGATGGCGAGGGCATCCTCTATTGCAAGCGCGACCATCATGACATCGCCCGCCAGATCGAGCGGCTGCGCGACACGCCGGGTCTACTCGAAACGATGCGTAGTGCCGCACGGCGCTTTGCGGAAAACTATCACGACGTGCGCCGCACGGCCCCGCTTTACCGCCGGGCCTTCATGGCGCGTAATGCCGTCACTCCCGCCGCGCCGCATGTGTGTTTTGTGCCGTTCTGGGAACCGGCGTCCGATTTCGCCTCGTCGCGGCTGCGCTGCGCGCAACCGGTGAAATTGCTGGCCGGCAGCGCGCAGCTGCGCGCCTCTCTGGGTTTCTCGCCCGAAGCCGAGGTTGTAATCGTGTCGCAGTTGGCCTCGGATGTGACCTATGCCGCGCTGATGGCCAATCCGCAGATCACCGTGATCTATGATGTCTGCGACCGCTATTATGATGATGACCGCATGGTCGGCGGTGTGCATGCCAAGACCCGCTTTTTCCAGATGGCGGAACGTGCATCGGTTATCATCGCCTCCACCGCAGCCCTGAAGCGCGAGATCGTGGGCCTGGGTCTGGCACGGCCCGTGGTCTGCATCCAGGACGGCATCGATTATCTTGGCCAGCGCGATGCCGCGCCCTCGCCCGCCGACGGGCCCGTGGTCTGGTATGGCAATGCAGGGCGTAACAATTTCGAATCCGCGCGCTGGATGATCGACCATGTGATGCAGAACACTGCGCGCGGGATGCGGCTGATCACCCGCAAGCGGCATTTCAACCATGTCGCCAAGACCGAGAACAAACCCGAATACACCGCCTATACCGACGTGGCGATCGACTGGGCCTATGACAGTTTTGTGGCGGATCTGCGCGCCTGCAGCATCTGCCTTCTGTCGCACAGCCCCGAGGAAAGCACCAAAAGCCCGAACCGTCTGATCACGGCCATCGCCAATGGTGTGCCCGTCATCGTGACCATGGCCCCCAGCTGCGAGGCGCTGCTGCGCGCGGGCGGTATGGATTATGCCATCGTGCGCGACAAGGCCGGACTGGACCGCGCCCTAGCCGCCCTGTCAAACCCCGCCGAACGCCTGCGTTATCTGCAGAAGATGCAGGGCGTGATCGACCGGCGCTTCGGCGATGTGACGATACGCGAACATTATGAAGCTCTGCTACGCCATCATGTCGTAACTGGGCCGGGCCGTGCGGTGACACGGCGGCTGAAGGTGATGTTCGTCTCGCATAACCTCAATGTCGGGGAAGGTGCGCCCACCAGCCTGATGCAGACCGTGCTGGGGCTGAAAGCCGACTACGATATCGACCCCGTGGTTTTCTCGGTGCTGCCCGGCGCGCTGGAAGAGGAATACCGCCGCGCCGGTATCGAGGTGATCGTGCCCGATTTCGGCGCGCGCAGCCGACTGGCGGCCAATATCATCGCGCGCACCCATGAAAAGCTGGGTGAATACTTCCGCAATGAGGTGCGGGCGCGCGGGGTGGATGTGGTCGTGGTCAACACCGCCACCTGCCTGTGGTTTGCCAAGCTGGCCGAAGACATCGACGTGCCGACACTGGCGATGATCCGCGAAAGCAGCCAGGAGCATGTGAATTTTGCCTTTGGTCCCGAAGTGGTGATGGAGGCCTGCCGCGCCGGGCTGGAGCGGACCGGCAAGACCATCTTCGTGTCGGAACACACGCGCGAGCTGTGGCGTGGCCATCACGGCCTGCAACGCACCGCGCTGATCCCCAACGGCATTGATCTTGCGCATTTCGACACGGTGCGCGCGATGGACAAGGCTGCCCTGCGCGCCTCGCTGGGGCAACCGGCCGACGGGCTGCTTCTGGTCTCGGTAGGCTCGATCAACCCGCGCAAGGCGCAGGCCGATATTCTGGAGGCGATTGCCGCCCTGCCCGAAGAGATGCATGGCACCCTGCGCTTGGCCCTGGTGGGGGCGCGACCGTCGGAATATCTGGAGGAAATCCACAGCCGGATCAACAGCCTGCCCAGCCTGCAAGGCCGCGTGCATATCGAGCCTGAGACGCATGATGTGGCCCATTGGTACCGGGCCGCCGATGCGTTCGTCTTCGCATCCAAGAACGAAAGCTATCCGCGCGTGATCGTCGAGGCGATGTCTTTCGGGCTGCCTATTGTCAGTTCCGCAGTGTTCGGCACGCAGGAGCAGATAGTGGATGGCGAAAGCGGCCTGCTGTTCCCACCCGGGGACATCGCGCATATGACACGGCACTTGCACCGGCTGCTCGCCGATCCGCAGGCCCGTAACGCGCTGGCCAAAAGCGCCGCCACACGGTTCTGGGAACTTGTCACATACCGCGAAATGGTGCATCAATATTTTGTGCTTATCCGACAGGCCGTTGCCGGAAAATCAAAGGAAAAGGCCCAGTCTATTATGCATGAGGATGTGGTAGCTTCATGAAAACACTGTATCTTCACATGGGCCTTCAGAAAACCGGCACCTCCAGCATCCAGATGTATTTCATGAGCCCTCAAGGCCCGTTGAAGGCCGCGAAGATCGATTACCTGCGCGAAGCCTTTGCACCGCGCCACGCTCATCACAATGCGGCGCTCGAAATGTCACGCAATCGACGTTACGATCCGGCCCTGCCGGGCATGGATGCGCTGCTGGCGGCGGCGCATGCCTCCAAGCGCGACAGGCTGTTCGTCAGCTCCGAGGATTTCAGCCTGCTGGCCCGCAATGACATCAAGGCGCTCGGCCAGCGGCTGGAGCCGTTTTCGGTCAAGCTGATCCTGTGTCTGCGCAACCAGCTGGAATGGTCTGAATCGCTGTTCGCCCAGGCCTGCAAGCGGGGCTATATTGGCAGCTTCACCGTCTTTTCGGATCGGTTGCAGGCCGATGGCAAGCTGGATTTCCTGACGCTGATCCAGAACTGGATCGCGGTCTTCGGACAGGACAACCTGTCGGTCATGATTTACGAGAACCATGCCGACATCAGCGATGCGCTGGCGGATCTTCTGGGTGTCACGGTCGATGCCCCCCCTGCCCGCAAGAACCAGTCGCTGAACGAACGTTTCGTCACCGCTAGCCAGATCCTGTCAGAGCAATGCCAGAACGGCCAGCTTCGCCGCGGCGACACAGTGATTTCGGCCGGCCTTCAGGCGCTGGTGGCAAAAAAACTGCTGGCTCTGGGCGCGCAACATGCGCCCTTCGCCGGCAGCCCCGTGTTTCTGGATGCCGATGCGGCACAGGCCTATCTGGACCGCTCACGCGCGGTCAACACCGGCATCAGCCAGCTCATTCCCCTGCCCGAAGCGTATTTAACTGTTTCATCCCGCCGCCGCGCGCCGAAAGCCCCCTCTGCCGAGGACATGGAATGGCTGCAGGACGGGCTTTTCAGCGATCCCGATATTCAGGCAAAGCTGGCCGGGGCGTAATCCTCGCCGCAGCGTGATTACATGTGAAAGGACAGGCCATGGCTTTGGCTGCTCTTGCCATCCTTGGTGAAAAATACACTGTGCAGCATGATGGCCGCCACTGGCAGTTCCGCCTGCAGGGCTACACGATCGAGTTCTTTCTGCGCAGCTCCGACACGCTTGTGGTGACCTTCGACCCGCGTCGCAAATCCTATCCGCCCTCGGAAACCCGCGAGGCCTGGGCGGCAGTGTTTCTGGCGCGGCGCGGCCTGTCGGGGCTGCATGTGAAGCCCGACCAGTCCTGCTGGTATCTGGACGCCGGGCTGGAGACGTTCTTTCGCGATGCGCAGGCGGCGGGCCTGTTCGCCAGCTTTGCCACGGTGATGACCTACGGCGGCTCGATGGGCGGCTTCGGGGCCTTGGCCTTTGCCGCGATCACCGGGGCGCAGCGGGTGATGGCGATGAACCCGCAGGCCAATCTCGGCCCTGCGGTGCGCGGCTGGGAGCGGCGCTACAAGGAGGCCGAGGCGCTGGACTGGACAAGCCCGATCTGTGATCTGGGCCTGCAGGTGGCGGGCGTCGAAACCCTGGCGGTGGTCTTTGATCCCTACGACACCTACGACCGTCCGCAGGCCGATCTGATCGCCGCAGATCACATGATCCGCCTGCATATCCCCTTTGTCGGGCACCGCGTTCCTGCGCATCTGCTATCGCTGCGGCTGCTGGCACCTGTCTTTGACCAGACACTGGCGGGCAGCCTTGATCTGCCAGCCTTCTACCGGACCGCCCGGCAACGTCGCATGCTGCTGCGCTACAAACGGGTGATGCTGCGCCGCACAAAAGAGAACAAACCCCGCAACCGCCGCCTGAAACGGCTTCTGCCCGCGGATGATGCGCTGATCGGCCCGGCCTGACGCCTTCAACGCGGGGGCGCAAGCTGCCCCGCGTTGAAGGCGGTCTCGGCCGTTTCCGCCGCACCCTGCGCCGGTCGGCTGTCGGCCAACGCCATGCAGCGCTTGCGCACGAATTCGCCCACGATGGAGGAAACGAAATCGCTGTTGATGTGGCGGGTCAGACCGGGGTCACCTTGACGCTTATCTGGCGGCTGGTGGTATCGGCGGGATGTCCAGTGTCAGATTCTGTGCGGCCAGCGGCCCCGGCAACAGCAGGGCAAATGCCAGCGCGGTCAGGATACGGTGGGTCATCGGGGGTGCCTTGGGGGTCATGGTCATTCGCTGCAGTTGCAAATGCAGCGACGGTCACCAGATCGGCCCGCCCGCCGACGGTCAGAATGCCCGCGCCATCGCGGTGCCAGATGATGTTGCGCGCGATCCGCACGCCGCTGCTGCCGTTGCGCACCACGATGCCCGCGCGCTGGCCCCCCAGCACGATATTGCCCGCAACGATGCCTTTGGCAGCGCCTTCTTCCAGCACGATGGCGTTGATGGGCAGGCGGCCGGAAAATAGATTGTCCAGACCCGCGTGCCCCGGCTGCGCGACACGATCAGCGCCGCGCCGCGCATGTCGCGGAAATGATTAGCCCGCAGCGTCAGGTCATCTGTCTCACCCCACACCCTCACGATGTGCCGTCGCTCCGCCAGACCACGCGGCACTCCCAGAGCATCGGCAGTTCCACCCTTCTGCTTGTGCCCCCCCCTGTGTTCCCCAAGCGCAAAACGAAAACAACCATCGCGAAAGCGGGCTGCAAATAAGCGATTGATCATTCATAGATTGTTTTTCTCAGGCAGTAGGGGAAAGAGCAAAGTAGGCAGGAGTGCGCCCATGCTGTGCCGGGAAATGGCGGTGGCGTGACACTTGACCGGGTGGCACCTATATAGTGCGAAGAACGACACTTGACGCTCACGCCAGGCCGGAACCCAGATGACAGATCACAGCGCCATCGCCGCCATCCGCTTCGGCACCGGCCTGCCGCTGGCCGCAGGCTCGCCTGTCACGCCTGATACAATGCTGGCCATGTTGGCCGGGCCGGATCATGCGGCGCAGGCCTGGCCGGCCCCGGGGCTGGCCGGGGCGCTGCCGCTAATGGCCGCAGTCGATGCCACGCGCGGGAAAAACGGGAAAAAGCGGCAGGCCGCGAACGCCGCGGCGATACTGGCCGAGCGGCAGGCCGCCCTGCAGGCGGTGATGGAGGGCTGGCGGCGCGGCACCCGCGCCACGCTGGCCCGCAGCATCGCGGGGCAAGACGGCTTTCGGGAAAGGCTTGTCCGGTTCTGGGCGGATCATTTCACCACCATCGCCCGCAACGGACGCGAGCGGATGCTACCGCTGACGCTGGTCGAGGATGCGATCCGCCCGCAGCTGAACTGGCGCTTTTCCGATCTTTTGCAGGCGGTCACGCTGCATCCCGCGATGCTGGTCTATCTGGACCAGGACGCATCGGTTGGGCCGGGCTCTGCGATCGGCAAGCGCAAGAACCGGGGGCTGAACGAAAACCTCGGACGCGAATTGATGGAACTTCACACGCTGGGGGTCAGGGCTGATTACACCCAGACCGACGTGCGGGAGATGGCCGAGCTGCTGACCGGGCTGGGCTTTGATCCGGAGCAGGGGTTTGTCTTCCGGCGGCGGTGGGCCGAGCCGGGAGCCGAAACCGTTCTGGATGGCCGCTTCGGCGGCGACGGGCTGCAGCCGATCCACGCCGCGCTGGAGATGCTGGCGACACATCCTGAAACGGCGCGGCACATCGCCGGGAAACTGGCGGTGCATTTCGTGTCCGACCAGCCTGACGCGGATCTGGTTGCCACCATGGAACGCGCCTTTCTGGACAGCGGCGGCGATCTGCCGACGGTCTATGCCGCCATGCTGAACCATCCCGCAGCCTGGGGCCCCCTAGGCGGCAAGGTGCGCCAACCCTATGATTTCGTCACCGCCGGGCTGAAGGCCCTGGGGGTGACAGGTGCGCAGGTGACCGGCATGCCCTGGCGGCGGCTCGACCGGCTGGCCATTGCGCCGCTAGCCGGGATGGGCCAGACCTTCCTCCGCCCCGGAGGGCCGAACGGCTGGCCCGAAGAGGCCGAAGCCTGGATCACCCCGCAGGGGCTTGCCTCACGGATCATCTGGGCCATGGATGTGCCGCAGCGCCTGCTGGGCGGCGAATTTCCCGACCCCGTTCGGTTTGCCGGGCATGTGCTGGGGGATGCGGCCGGCGAGGCGCTGCTGCGGGCGGCAAGCCGCGCCGAAACCCGGCGCGAGGCGGTGGGGCTGGTGCTGGCCTCGCCCGAATTCAACCGCAGATAGGAGACCCCATGCGGATCGACCGGCGTTTCATGCTCAAGGGTTTGCTGGGGGCGGCCTGTTCGGTCGCCGCCCACCCTCTGACAACCACGGTGACACTGGCACAGGGGGCCAGTCTGGGCGAAAAGCGGCTGGTCATCGTCATCCTGCGCGGGGCCCTGGACGGGCTGGATGCGGTGCGCCCGCTGGGCGACCCGCTGCTGTCCGCCTACCGCCCGAAACTGTCGGCGGGTGCGGCGGCGCAGGATCTGGACGGGTTCTTTGCTCTGGCCCCGCCGCTTGGCGGCCTGATGCCGCTCTGGAAGGCGGGGGAGCTGGGCTTTGTCCATGCGACCTCCACGCCCTACCGCGACAAGCGCAGCCATTTCGCCGGGCAGGATCTGCTGGAAGCGGGCACGGGCATGGATGTGCCGGTGGATGCAGTGCGGGACGGCTGGCTGAACCGGATGCTGCAGGCGGTGCCGGGGCTGGCCGCAGAAACCGCCTATGCAGTGGGGCGCGAGGCGTTGCCGCTGCTGGAGGGCGCGGCGCCTGCGCAAAGCTGGGCCCCGGAGATCCAGCTGCAGATCTCGGCGCAGAACCGTCTGTTGCTGGAACATATCTATCACGACGACGCGCTGTTCCGCGACAGCGCTGACCAGGCCCTGACACTGGCGGAAGAGCTGGCGGGCCGCAGCGGGCCCGCAGCGGGCAACGAAGACATGCAGCTTGCCGGGATACCCCCCTCCCCCTCCGGTCCGAAGGAATTCGCGGGCCTTGACCGGCTGATCGATTTTGCTACTGGGCGCCTGCAGGGCGACACGCGCATCGCCGCCTTTTCGCTGTCGGGCTGGGACACGCACCGCAACCAGGCGGTGGCGATTGCAAAGCCCTATGCCCAGCTGGAGCGCACGATCTTGCGCCTGCGCACGCGTCTGGGAAATGTTTGGGGCAATACCGTTGTGCTGGCGATGACCGAATTTGGCCGTACTGCGCGGGAAAACGGCACGGGCGGTACGGATCACGGGACAGCCGGCGTCATGGTGATGGCGGGTGGCGCGGCGCGCGGCGGCAGGATCCACGGCAAATGGCCGGGGCTTGACGAGGCGGCCCTCTATGACCGGCGCGACCTGATGCCCACCTCGGATGTGCGCGAATGGGCGGCCTGGACCATGCGTGGCCTTTACGGTTTTGATCGCAACCTGCTGGAAGGCAGCATTTTTCCGGGGCTGGACATGGGAACAGACCGCAGGATCATCCTGTAGACCAGCCTGGCATCGCAGCCCGCGGGACCGCATGCTGCCCCCATGGACTGCGTGTTTGTGGCAGCCCGATGCCCTCCAAAAGGCCTGCGGCCTTGCTGTCCAAGGCAATTGACAGGTCACAGCTTTTCCGTCTCATGATGCTGGGCATCACTGGTAGAGGCAGCAGACATGGCTAAGCGCAAGCGAAGGCTGTTCCTTCATCTTGGGACTCACAAGACAGGAAGTACATCGATCCAGGCGGCGTTGAGCAACACGCACCCTCGCCTGGTCGCCTCGGGGCTGGAGCCTTACATGGGCGGCGTCACGCCAAAGGCGCAATCCAGAGTCGGCAGGAGCTTCAACTCCTGGCCGCTGGCGCATGCCGTACTGCGGCCAGAGGTGCAGACGACAAAGAGGCTCAGATTGCTGTCCCTATCACCGCTGTCGGAAGCGGATGTTCTTGCGCAATTTGCAGCAAAAATACACGTTTCGGACTGCCCCGAACATGTGGTAAGCGCCGAAGCCTTCTGCTTTCTGCGCCAGCCACAGGAGCAGCGCCGATTGATGGCCGTGCTTTCGGATCTGTTCGAAGTCGTGACGCCGATTGTCGTGCTGCGTGAAACTGCGGGATGGCGACACTCCTATTCCGGTCAGTTGGATCGGGCAGGCTTGAGGCCTCAGCTCGACGCACTTCCGCCCCAGCAGCGGCCGGACGGAGAGTGGTACTATGATCAGGATGCGATCCAAGCGTTCTGGACGATATTCGGCACAGTCGCGGTAATCAACTATGACGACGTGGTGGGTGCGGATGGTTCGGTTCTTCCGGCTTTCTACCGGGCCCTCGGCCGTGAGGAATTCTGCCCGGCGAAACTGATATGGCGGAATAAAACACCGGGCCAGGATCACCCCTGACACAGCCATGCCAACACGGCGCCGAAGATAGCCCTCGCAAGATGTAAAATACCCCGAAATCAGAGTGACATCTAAACATGGCCTCCTCATCCAATGACAACAACACTTGCGCCAGACAGGGCGAGGTTGATTTCTTCATCACGGGGGCCCAAAAATGTGGCACTACGGCGCTGCATCGGATGCTGAGCACTCTTCCCGGCATCCAGATGTCGCACAAAAAGGAAGTCCACTACTTCGACAATGAGACCCGAACAAACTGGTCCGACCCGAACCCGCTTCCGCTTCACATTCATTTTGACTGGACCGTTCAGAATGTTCTTCGGGGTGAAGCAACCCCGATCACCTGCTTCTGGCCGCTTGCGCTTGATCGGCTCAAAGCATACAACCCAGACGCGCGGCTGATCCTGCTCCTGCGTCATCCCGTGCATCGCGCCTATTCGCAATGGAAGATGGAAAGGTTGCGCGGCAAGGAAACACTCTCTTTCGCGGATGCCATGTCCGATCTGGGCAGAGCGAGGGCGCAAGGCAGGCCCCATCGCATTTACTCCTATGTTGAGCGCGGATTTTTCGCAACGATCCTGGAGAATATGTTGCGCCTGTTTCCAGTTGAGCAACTTCATATCATACGCACTGATCGGCTGTGGTCCGCGCCTGAAGCTGAACTGGAAAGAGTCATGAACTTTCTCGGCAATCCCGTTGCGATCGAACTCATCCGCGGAACCGAATACACGGTTCCCCACGACACCCGACAGTTCGGCGGAGCGGATGACGAGCAGATAGAAAGATATCTTCCCCTTTTCACGGAGGAACTGGCTCGCTTGCAGGTTATGACCGGGATCGATTTTACCGACTGGCTGTCTGCAGAATATGCTGAAAACATCTTGCCGAATCCTGCGGCATGATTGCTGATGGTCCGTCGGCCAACTAGGCTCCGAACCCAATCAACATATTCATGGGCATCTCGATTTTTGACCGTTTCGGCTCACGCGCGGCGCTTCTGGCGGCTTGAGGCCCGTTTGGCGCGTCACGAATGTGTCGGCCCCACCCCTTTGACATGTTGCTTGTCCGGGCTCGCGGCCCGACCTGCATCCCGGGGTTACGTCGGGCATGGGTTCAACCGACGCAGTTGACCAAGACGGCGCATGTTGTAGGTGAGGTTCTTCATCCCGATCTTGGCCTTGGCCCGCACCAGGCCGATAGTGCGCACCAGCGTGCCGCCCATGTCGTTGGCCTGCGCGCCGAAGATATGCTCGACCCGAACCCGCACGGAGGATTTGGTGCGGTTGCTCTTTTGGGCCTGTTCGCTCAGCGGCTTGCCGCGCTTGCCCTTGCGGTGAATGTGGCTGGTGAGCTTCAAGGCGCCCAGTACCGCTTCGGTCTCAGCCGACCAATAGGCGGCATCGGCCCAGACACTGGAGCCGGTGTTGCCCCGCGTCAGCAAAGCTTCCACCGCCTGGCTGTCGTGTACAGCAGCATCGGTGACGTGATAGCGCCGGATCAGCTTGTGTGTGCGGTCCACATTGACGTGGTTCTTGTAGCCGCAATGTGACTTGCGTGCTTCTTGGTCCACCGCGCGTCAACATCCTTCTGCGACCGCTTGGCTGGCTCGTCTGCCCAGCCCTCCGGCGTCTCGCCCGCCTTGATCGCCGCGTTCTCCTCGCGTTTGTTGTGGTTGCGCGGCACCGACACCATGGAGGCATCCAGAATCTGGCCACAACCTCGCGCGATATAGCCCCGACGCGCCAGATGCGCGTCAAACAGCGCAAACACCTCCCCCATCTTGCCTGCCTGCGCCAAACCCTCGCGATACAGCCAGACCGTCTTGGCGTCGGGCACCCGGTCCCCGAGACCCAACCCGAGGAACCGCATGAAGGACAAACGGTCGCGGACCTGATACGCGATCTGGTCATCCGAAAGGTTGTAAAGCGCGCTCAGGACCAGCAGCTTGAACATCAGAACCGCGTCGATGGGCTTGCGCCCCGCGCGCGATTTCCGATCCTCATCCGCCTTTCGCCAGACCCGCTCCAAAATAGGCCGAAACTCTTCCCAAGGCACCACGGCATTGATCTCGACCAACGGATCCTTCTTCGCATCTAGGCTGGCGTAACGATCTGAAAGATCAAAGAAACCCATTTGCGGCACCACAACCAGCCTCCGTCCAATGCTCCCAAATATCTACACCGCCGTCAGATCAGGCGCAATTTTTCGAGGCGCCCTGATATCATTCTGTCGTCGTGATTCACTCTTCCGAGGCGGGGGAGAGGCTATCATGAGCGCAGGATTTTGGCTTTCGGACCGTGCAGGGACGGTGATCGAGCCGTTCTTACCGGTCGCACAGGATGGACAGCCCGTGCCTTGCCCGATACATCCTGCGCATCTGTCGTGCGGCGGTGCCACGGACCGACGCTGCATCTTCGTGAATTTAAGGACGTTGACGCGTGTTGAACTTATGTATCCAAGTTTTCCGGCGTTATGCGCTTGAACATATCGACCTGCGCCGTCCCGGCTTCGCGCTAACCGATGAAAATGGTGGCATGATCGGGCATCTGGATCTGATCGCAATGCAGGGCAACCGGATCCGGGTGGAAGGCTGGTGCGATGCACCGCTGGTGGCCCTGCTGACCGATAGCGCGCGGGCGGAAACCGTGCCCAACCTGCAACGCCGTGATGTGGCGCTAGCGCTTGGTGATACTGCGGGCCATACCCCCGGCTTTATGCTGGATGCGCCTTTCGTACTGGGGCGCAGCCATCTGAGCGTAGAATTCGGCACCAAGCGTTATATCCACACGCTTGGCAGTTTCTCGCACCGCGAAATCCGCGCGGCGCGGCGGCGGCTGATCTGGCCGTTTCTGCGCGATCTGACCGGGGCGGCCCCGGCGGCGCTGCGCTGGCTGATCACCCGCGATCCGGCAGCCAAGGCGCGCATCAAGGGGGCGCTGCACTTGGCCGCCAACAATATCCCCCTGTCCGAGATGAACAGCAGCCTGTTTCTGGAGGATGTCCGCGCCGGAGTGTCACCGGGCGGTGATTTCGCCACAGGCCGGGTGCCGCGCCCCCTGGAGCCTGCCGATCTGTTCCAGACCCCAATCACCATCGTGCTGCCGGTCTACAATGCCTTCGATCTCTTGGCCGAGGTGCTGGAGCGGGTGCGCAACAACACCGATCTGCCCTGGCGGATGGTGATCACCGAAGATTGCTCGACCGATGCCCGCGTGCGGCCCTATCTGCGCGACTGGGTGGCCGCACAGGAAGTCGCAGCACCGCACCGCATCACACTGATCGAGAATGCCGTGAACAAGGGGTTCATCCGCTCGGTTAATGCCGCCCTCAATGTGGCGCGCGGCCTTGGCGATCATGTAGTCTTGCTGAACTCGGATGCGTTTGTGCCTGCGGGCTGGGCCTCGCGGCTGATCCGCCCAATCCTTGTGCATGCCGATGTGGCCACCGTCACCCCGATGTCGAATGATGCCGAGATTTTCAGCGCCCCGGTGATCTGCCAGCGCACGGTGCTGGCACCCGGCGCTGCAGATGTGATCGACGCCGTGGCGCGGCGCTTTCACCCCGATGCCGATCTGGCACTGTCGCCCACAGGCGTCGGTTTTTGCATGGCGATGAATCGCCGCTATCTGACACTGGTGCCGCAACTCGATACTGTCTTCGGGCGTGGCTATGGCGAAGAGGTGGACTGGTGCCAGAAAGTGCGCGCCAAGGGTGGCCGCCATCTGGGCCTGCCGGGGCTGTTTGTCGAACATCGGGGCGGCACATCCTTTGGCAGCACCGAGAAGTTGCGGCTGGTCGAAGCCAATAATGGGGTGATCTCGCGCCGCTATCCGGATTATGATCAGGACGTGCAGGATTTCATCCGGCGTGATCCGCTGGTCACCCCCCGGCTGGCGCTGGCCATGGCCTGGGCGGCGGCGCAGCAGCCGGCGGGGGTACCGGTTCCGGTCTACCTTGCGCATTCGCTGGGGGGGGGGGCCGACCATTACCTGCTACGCCGGATCGCGGATGATACGGCGCTGGCCGGTGCTGCGGGGGAGCCTGTTGGAACGGCTGTCGTGCTGCGTGTCGGCGGGCCGCACCGCTGGCGGGTGGAACTGCACACCGCCACCGGGGTGACGGGCGGTGTGACGCATGATTTCGCGCTGGTCGCGCGCCTGCTGGAGCCTCTCGTCGCACGGCGCGTGGTCTATTCCTGCGGGGTAGGCGATCCTGATCCGGTAGCGCTGCCCGGTTATCTGCGCAGTCTTGCGGCCGGACCTGATCACCGGTTGGAGGTGCTGATCCATGATTTCTACCCAATTAGCCCCTCTTACACCCTGCTGGATGATCTGGGAGTCCATACCGGGCTGCCGGCTGTTGACGCACCCGATGCGGTGCACCGCAGCCGCAGGCCCGATGGCCGCCGCGTGACGCTGGCCGAATGGCAGGCCGCCTGGTGTGCGCTGCTGGCCGAAGCGGATGAGATCACCGTGTTTTCCGAAGACAGCCGCGCACTGGTGGCGGGAGCCTATCCGACGGCGGCCCCGGCGCTGGTCGTGCGCCCGCACTGCCTTTTGGCCGATGTGCCGCGCGTGACGCCGCCCCCTGCGGGCGAGCGACCGGTGATCGGCGTTCTGGGCAATATCGGCTATCAGAAGGGCGCGGCCCTTCTGGCCGATCTCAGCCGCGATCTGGCGCAGAGCAGAGCCGCTGATCTGGTGCTGGTCGGCAATCTCGATCCGTCCTATGTACTGGCACCTCCGGCTGTCGTGCATGGCAATTACCGCCTGTCCGATATCCCCGATCTGGTGGCGCGTTACGGCATCACCTGCTGGCTGATCCCCTCGGTCTGGCCCGAGACATTTTCCTATGCCACGCATGAGGCGCTGGCGACCGGCCTGCCGGTCTGGTGCTTTGATCTGGGCGCGCAGGCCGAGGCGGTCGGCCCCGCAGCTAAAGTCCGCAGTCAGGGTGGCGTGATTGCATTGAATGGCGGCCGACCCGATATTGCGGCTCTGGTCCGCACGATAACCTATAGCCCCACAGTCGAGGACGCATGAGCAAGATACCTGTTTCCATTAAGGCCCTGCGGGAGCGCGGCATCGAAGTGCTGAACCGCCCGAGCGGGACGGTGGTCAACTTACCCAAGAACACCCGGCTGGAATCCCCCTCCAGTCTGAAATGGACGGAATATGAACATTCCATCCATATGGGCGCATTTTCCTATCAGGTGTCGGGCTATTGCTTTGCGGCGCGCATCGGGCGCTACTGCTCATTCGGCGAGCAGGTGCAGATCGGGCGGCAGAACCACCCGCTGACCTGGGCCTCCACCAGCCCGGCCTTCTATCTACATGACCAACTGTTCACTCTAAGCAAAGGGTTCGAGGGAGCCGAACAGTATCACAACTACCGCTTCCAGAATGTTGAGCCGCCGACCAAGGTCAAGCTGACCACGATCGGCAATGATGTCTGGATCGGACATGGCGCGCTGATCTCGGCAGGCATCACGATCAGCGACGGGGCCATCGTGGCGGCCCATGCCGTGGTGGCCAAGGATGTGCCGCCCTTTGCTGTGGTGGCGGGTAACCCGGCCGTGATCAAGCGTTTCCGAGTGCCGCCACAGATGATTTCGCCGATGCTGCGCAGCCGCTGGTGGCGCTATGCCCCCTGGCAGTTGGCGCATCTGGATGCGACCAACCCTGAAAAATTCGTGACCGGAGTCTTTGCGATGAAAGACGTGGAGCCTTTCGCCCCCACCGTCACCGACCTGCGTGAGGACAGCCTATGAATGCTCGCTCGGCACGACCCATCGTTTTCCTACATATTCCCAAGACGGCGGGCCAGACTATCCACAACCAGCTGGCGCAGATGGTGGGCACCGAGGCCGTTTCGCCGATCCGTGTGCATTCCCAGAAGCCGCAGGGGCTGCAGATGCCCCCCGGATACCGTCTCTATTCCGGCCATCTGGACTGGACGGAGGTGGATGGCCTAGCCGATCCGTTCATCTTCACCGTGCTGCGTGATCCGGCTGAGCGGATCGCCTCGTTCTACTTCTACCTTCTGGCCGAGGCGCGTCTGCTGACCCCGCCGGAACTGGCGTTGCCGGGTAATCTGGGCAAGGCCAATATCCTGCGCATGTCGGCGGAAGAGTATTTCTTCGGCGGCAATCTGGGTTGGCAGGTGTTCATCCGCGCCCATTACGACAATTTCTACTGCTCGTATTTCGCAACGCGCAAAATGCGGGGCTGGTCCGAAATCCGCGATTTGCCCTCCGATGCTCTGCTTGAGCGGGCGGTAGCCGGCCTTGGGGCAGTGGACCGGGTCTACAGCACCGCGGATCTTACGGTACTGGAACAGGATATCGCCCGGATCTTTGGCGCGACGATCCATGTGACGGATAATTTCGTGAACGCGGGCCTGCATGCGCGGGGCGAGGCGCGCTGGCCGAAGCTGCTGGCGATGATGGACAACGGCGCGGCTCGCAACGCGCTGGAGGCCTTCACCACGCGTGACGCCGCACTGATGGCCCGCACGCCTTTTGCCAAGGCGGGTGGCTGACCCCGCTGGCGGCGGCGTTCAGCCAGCGTTCAGCAGATCCCGGTGATAATGGCGCAGGAACACCAGTCCGATCACCATAAGCCCAAGCCCCACGGCAAAGACATAGATCGCCGACACATAGGGCGCGTCATAGCTGGGGTAGAAACCGTGGCGCATCATACCCACCACATGCACCAGCGGATTGTACCACAGGTAATCGCGGTAGGGCTGCGGAATCGTGTCATAGACGAAGAACACGCAAGATACGATGAATAGCGGCCGCGTCACCACCGACCATATCCGCTGCCAGACCGGGAAGGTCGTCATCAGAAAGCAGTTCAGCGTGCCGACCCCCAGCCCCAGCACGATGGCCATGGCATAGGAGGTGGCGATCACCGGCAGGTCGGGGCCGGTACGCGTCTCGAAGGTCGCGAGAATGCCCACGAACACCACATAATTCACCATCAGCTGCGTCATCACACAGACGATGAGCCGCCCGATGATTGCATCGACGAAAGTCACTTTGGGATAGGCCAGCAGCGCCTTGGAAAACATCAGCGAGGCCGCGATCTTGGATGATACATCCATGAACAGCGAGAAAGGCAGGACACCTGTGGCATAGAAAATCGGAAAGTTGATGCCGATCGAGGGCGCCCGGAACCCGACCGAGAAGATCATCGTCATCAGCGCGATGGCGGCCACCGGCTCCAGCACGGCCCAGATATAGCCGCCCGGCGATTTGCCATGCGTGGTGGCCATTTCGCGCAGCACCAGCGCCATGACCGATCGCAGGCTGCCAAAGCGCAACCGAGAGGCGTTTATCCGTGGCTGCAGGGGGGACGGAAACGTGCTTTGCGGCATTCGGCGATCTGCATTATAATGTGGGCGGCGCAGAGCACCTCGGGTCACAGGGAACCGGCAGTTCCTAGCCGGGGCTGCCGGGTGTCTTCAGCAATCCGGCTGGCTACCAGCGCGCAAATTATGTAGCAAAGAGACCGAATGTTCAAATCAATAGATCGGGGCTTTTCGTGACCCAGTTCATCCCGCCCGGCCCCGTGATCCCCGGTACGCCCTCGGCTACCGGCCCCACGACCCCGCTGCCCGGTCCAGGCGCACCCGTGCTGGGTGCGGCCCCGCCCCTGTCTGCCCCTTCGCGCCCCGCCACTGCTCCTCCGGCAGCTCCGGTCCGGGCGGTGGGCAGCGGGCCACGGCTTGTGCCGCCGGTCGCTGCCGGAGCACCCGCCGGTGTACAGGCCCCTGCGACCAAGGGGGCCCGGGCCGGCGCCGGGGGCTTGGCTGCCCGTCCGCCGGTGCATCTGGCGTTGCTCAAGCGCCGCCACAAGTTGGTCTTCGTCAGCTTTCTGTTCTGCGTGCTGCTGCCTGGCCTCGTGTCGGGGATCTATCTCTGGGCGCGGGCAGCGGATCAATATGCCTCAACGGTCGCCTTCTCGGTCCGCAAGGAAGAGGTCAGTTCGGCCATCGAGCTTCTGGGTGGGATCACCGCCTTATCCGGGTCCAGTTCTTCGGACACCGACATCCTCTATGAATTCATCCAGAGCCAGAAGCTGGTGGCCGAGATCGACGCCGATATCGATCTGCGTACCATCTGGTCCAAACCCAAGGGCGACCCGATCTTCGCTTACGATGCACCGGGCACGATCGAGGATCTGACCCAGCAATGGGACCGCATGGTGCGGATCTATTATGACAGCTCCACCAGCCTGATCGAAATCCGCGCGCTGGCCTTCACGCCTGAAGATGCCACCGCGATCGCCAATGCAGTCTACAAGCGCAGCTCCGAGATGATCAACTCGCTGAGCGATATCGCCCGCGAGGATTCACTGCGCTATTCGCGTGAGGAGCTGGACCGCGCGGTTGAACTACTGAAAGTAGCGCGCGCAGCGCTGACCGCCTTCCGCAACCGCACTCAGATGGTGGACCCTGCCGCCGATCTTCAGGCGCAGACCGGCCTTCTAGGCAATCTGCAAGCGCAGCTGGCCGAAGCCCTGATCGAGGTGGATCTACTGGATGATACTACCCGTGCCGGCGACCCGCGCATGGATCAGGCACAGCGCCGCGTCCGAGTGATCGAGGACCGCATTGCCTCGGAACGCCGCAAGCTCGGGATTGGCGATCAGGCCCAGCAGGGGCAGGTCTATGCCGATCTGGTGGGTGAATACGAACGTCTTGTCGTGGACCGCGAATTTGCTGAACGGTCCTATACGGCGGCGCTGGTGGCCTATGATGCGTCATTGGCCGAGGCGCAGCGCCAAAGCCGCTATCTGGCGGCGCATGTGCTGCCAACCCAAGCTGAGAAATCCCAGTATCCGCAGCGTGGCATGCTTCTGGGGCTGATCATGCTGTTTGCCTTTCTGATCTGGGGCATCGTGGTACTGCTGGTCTATTCGCTCAAGGACAGGCGATGAGGGGCGGGCCATGATCAAGTTCCAGAACCTGACTAAGACCTTCGTGCTGCGCGGCCAGCGCAAGACGGTGGTCGACAATATCAGCCTCACCCTGCCGACCGGCAAGTCGGTAGCGCTGCTGGGGCGGAACGGGGCCGGGAAATCTACCCTGCTGAAGATGATCGCGGGCACAATGGATCCAACCTCGGGGCGTATCGTGTCCACTGGCACAATTTCCTGGCCGGTGGGCTTTGCGGGGTCATTCCATGGCGAGTTGACAGGGGCGCAGAACACCCGCTTCGTCGCCCGCGTCTATGGGGTGGACACCGACGAGCTGATCGATTTCGTGCGCGATTTCGCGGGGCTGGGCAAGCATTTCAACCTGCCGTTCCGCTCCTATTCCTCGGGGATGAAATCGCGCCTCGCCTTCGGCGTGTCTATGGGCATCGCGTTTGATACCTATCTGGTGGATGAGGTGACGGCGGTGGGCGATGCCGCCTTCAAGGATAAGAGCAACGCGCTGTTCAAGGCCCGGATGGAGCATTCCAGCGCCATCGTCGTGTCGCATGGCATGGGACTGGTGCGGCAGCTATGCGATGCGGCCGTAGTGCTGGAGCATGGCAAGCTAGTCTATTACGACGATGTCGAGGCTGCTATCGCGCATCACGAACGCAACATGCGCGGCGCAGTCTGACCGCCCTCAGAAACCTTGTGACCGGCCCTGTTCATCCGCCTTGCTCTGGCGCGGGCTTCCGGTGCAGGATCGCGCAGGGATCACGGGTCAGAGGGTAGGTCGCATGCTTGGAATATTCAGGAAAAACAAGGATGCCACGCCGCCCCCGGCGGCTCCGATAGCGCCGGCAGCCAGTCAGACCGCCGGAGGGCTGACACTGCACACAACGCTTGCGCCTGCGCCGCTGTTCAAATCCTACCTAGAGATGCGCGGCACCAAGCTGAGCGACCGCTACCGCGAATATTTCTTCGCCGCCAAAAAGCACGGTCTGGCCGAAATCGAACAGCTGGTGCCTTTCGTGAATGTGCCCCAGACCCCGACGCGGGCTGAAACTTTCACCACCGCCACCGACAATGCCGCAGGCGCGCAGGCGCTGCTGGCCGCATTTCCGCCCGTTACCTGGGGCTATTATCTGCCGCTGTCGAAGGATTACGGCACGCTTGGCCTGAAATCGGCGATGTCGCCAGGCTTCCGCCTGTCGCAGCGGCGCAGCGACTACCGGCTGAATTTCATCTGGCAAGGGATCGAGGCTTTGCTGGGCGGCTCAATCGCAGGCAGCAGCGTGGCCGATATTGCCTGCAACTGGGGCGGCTTTTCCGTCGAGGCGCATCTGCGCGGGGCGTCAAAGGTCACTGGATTCGACATCCGCCCGGAAAATATCGCCAAGGCCGGGCGCGTGGCGCAGCATTTCGGCGCTGAGACCATTGATTTCCGGGTGCAGGATCTGTTCACTCATGACGTGACAGAGACGCATGATATCGTGCTGAACCTCGGGCTGATGTATCACATCTCGATGCCCTGGGAGATGATGAAGAAGACCTATGACATGACGCATGGCATTGCGGTGTTCGACACGGTGGTCCACCGCGAATCCTTTTCGGGCTTCATCCTTGGCACCGGCGAGGCGGCGGTCGGCCATGCCGCCACTGCAATCGGAGTGGAACTGCACCCGACCTACCGCGGGCTGATCGATCTGGCTTATATGGTTGGCTTCACGAAAGTGATCGAACTGCACGGCACCCCTGATCCCGCCTGGCCCAGTTTCGACACGGAGCCCTATGGCAACAAGACCCGCCGCTGCATCGTCGCCTTCAAATAGGCATGCGGCCGATTTCAAGGACAATGCCCGCTGAAAGCCCGTTGCCATTTCGCGCCGTAAAGCCTGTTCCCGCCAGAACCGCCCTGTGCCCCGCTGCTGGACCGTTTCGCAAAGCCTGCCCTGTAACCAATGCCACTTCTTGCACGAAAGACTGACCCGTCATGGCGAACACCATTGTCATCAGTGTGGATGATCTGACCTATTGGGCCGGTCCGCAGACGCTTTACTCCGATCAGGTCCGGGCCCCCAATATCCAGCGGCTGACCGATATGGGGGTCAGCTTTACCAATGCCTATACATCCGAGGCGATCTGCAACCCCGCTCGGACCAGCTTTTTCTCCGGCCTGACGCCCAATATCACCGGGGTGCATGTCAATAATCAGGCCTGGTATGAGCATGTCTCGCCCGCCGACACGCTGACCGCACATTTTTTGCGTGCTGGCTATGATGTGGCGGGGTTCGGCAAGCTTCTGCACACGCAGGATCTGCCTGAGGATATCCACCGCCAGATGTATTCGCATTTCGCGCCGGTCAGTGGTTTCCAGAACGGCGCGTCGGGCTTTGTGCAACCGCTGCCCGGCGATGTGAGCGAAGAGTCGATGGCCGACCACGTCAGCATCGACCGGGCGATCGCCTTTCTCGAAGGCCAGGATGCCGATACGCCCTTCATGCTGAATGTCGGGCTGGTGAAGCCGCATCTCAACTGGGTGGTCCCGCAGGAGTATTTTGACCTTTATCCGCTGGACACGATCGTGGTGCCGGGTCTGGTCGGCGATGACATGAGCAATGTGCCCGCCTTCATCCGCGACCAGCTGGAGGATTCGCGCGGCCATCCCACGCCGGACAATGTATTGCAGGCCAAAAAATTCATGCAGGGCTATCTGGCCAGCCTATCCTATGCTGATGCGCAGATCGGCCGGCTGCTTGCGGCGCTGGATGCGGCGGGCAGCTTTGATGACACCACGATCATGTTGTGGAGCGATCACGGCTATCATCTGGGCGACCGTGACAATCTATGGGGCAAATTTACCCTCTGGGAAGAGGCCACGAAAGTGCCTTTCGTGATCAAGCTGCCGGGCAATGCACAGGCGGGTGCCGTCGTTGATGATGTGGTCAATCTGGTCGATGCCATGCCGACACTGCTGGATCTAGCGGGGCTGGATATCCCGGATGGCCTGTCGGGCGACAGTCTGGTGCCGCTGCTTTACGGCATCGGGCCTGCGAATGGCGATGGGATGTCGCTGACCTGGATGTTCGGCTCAGTCATGCTGCGCACCGCGACCCATGTCTTCATCCGCTATGAGGACGGGTCCGAGGAAATGTATGACATGATTGCCGACCCCGATCAGATCCACAATCTGATGGGCAGGCCCGGTCAGGCCGTGCAGGCCGCGGCTTTGCGGACGGCGCTGATCGACAAGGCCGATATCGTGCTGCTGACGGATGGTCAGGCGCAGGGCACGGCGGCGGGCGAGATGTTCCATCTGATGGCAGCGGGGGAGCATGCGGCGGGCGGCGGCGGCGATGACCGCTATTACGTCAACCACAGCAGTGCCGTGGTGACGGAAGGCGCGGGCGGCGGGCGTGACATCATCTTCACCTCGGTCGATGTCGCACTGCCGGATCATGTCGAGGATCTGGTGGTGTCGCTCTATACCGGGACGGCGGTCAGCCATCTGGAGGGCAATGCGCTGGCCAATACGATCATCGGCAGCACCGGATCGGAACGCATCGGCGGCGGCGGCGGCAATGACACGCTGCGCGGCGGCGGCGGCGGCGACACGATCCTGGGTGAGCAGGGCAATGACGGCATCGTCGGCAGCACCGGCGCTGATCTACTCGATGGCGGTGACGGCAACGATACGCTGCGCGGCAACGGCGGGCGCGATACGCTGTTTGGCGGGGCGGGCATCGACGTTCTGGAAACGCGGACCGGGGATGTCTGGCTGTATGGCGGCGAAGGTGCGGATATTCTGGTCTCGGCGGGCGGCACGGCGCTTCTGGAAGGCGGGGCCGGGGCCGACGAGTTCCGCGCGGCGGCAGAGGCGCAGAACACGGTCAGCTACCTGTCCTCGGGCACGGGCGTGGTGGCCAGCCTGCGCGACGCGACGCTCAACACCGGCGACGCCAAGGGCGACCGCTATCAGAGTATCGGCAATCTTGCGGGCAGCGCCTTTGCCGACTGGCTGGAGGGGAACACGGCGACCAACCATCTGAGCGGGGATGCCGGTCAAGACACGCTTTCGGGCGGGGCCGGGGAGGATGTGCTGAACGGTGGTGAGGGCGCCGACCGGTTGGACGGCGGCGACGGGCGCGACATCGCCGCCTATGCCGTCTCAGCGGCGGGGCTGCGCGCCGATCTGCTGCTGCCAGGCACCAACATTGGCGCTGCGGCAGGGGATATCTACAGCAGTATCGAGGGGCTGCGCGGCGGGGCCGGGGCGGATCTGCTGCTGGGCGACACCCAGGCCAACTTGGTTGAGGGTGGTGCGGGCCATGACGTGATCTATGGCCGCGCGGGCAATGACACGCTGCGCGGCGGCGCGGGGGATGACCGGTTCTTCGGTGGTCTGGGGGCCGATGGTTTCGAGGGCGGCACCGGCTTTGACACGGT
>Ga0209476_10000644_pt1 | contig 23938 bp, 30 predicted proteins | sample KloWWTrecipitate_FD_187179 | JGI IMG/M metagenome (GOLD analysis project Ga0209476, IMG submission 187179) | Active sludge microbial communities from Klosterneuburg, Austria, studying microevolution and ecology of nitrifiers - Klosterneuburg... | ecosystem: Engineered > WWTP > Aerobic digester... | reverse complement strand
CCGCCCGCCAGCGACTTCCACCAAGAACCTTTGCCCCCCCCCTACTAGGTGTGGTTCGACCCACCCAAGCTGGTGCCCCTCTAACAGGTGGAAACCCCCCGATAGAATCAATCGTTGATCGACGATAAACGATATAACTAAAACAGATTGTGAAAACATTCACAATCAAACTGGCTTATACCTGTCAAGCCGGATGAACGGGTATAGTTATCGTTGATCGACGATAGGCTATGACTAGCGTGAGTGAGTGCGTGAGTGTGTATACTCACTAGATTATTGTCAGAGGGCACAATCCAAGGGCTATAGAGTAGCCTAGAGTAGACGCAATTAGGGATGCGTCTGGATTGTGGGGAGATACGAAAAAACCCCACATGCTTAACATGCGGGGCTTTCCTGGGGTGTTTAGATTGTTGGCTAATGGCTACTTGTGTTTGGGTAGTTCAATTCATCTATGGTAGATCGTTCTCGTCGTGCTAGTTCGTCTTTGATCTCTTGCCATCGTCTATGGTCATGCTTTACCTGTTCGGCATGGTAGTATGTGCTAGTTTTTAACTTATTGTCTAACACTCGATACCTTTCTCGTAATTCAGCTTCAGTCGATTTTGTTAGATCGCTTGCCATAGTTCAAACTTTCATAGGGAGGGGAGAGTAGATACACAATGACGCCCCCTAGAGCAATCTAGGGGGCGTGGATTGCGAACCTACTCGACTCTATTCGTCGCTGGTTGCTTCCGCTTGAGGGCCGGTATCCATGCCACCGAAAATCGGGTAACTAGCCTTACCATTCTTCAAGCGTTTCAGGAGTGTATCGTTGACAACGGGGAAGTATGCACCCTCACTCACTCCATCCGATAGCAGATCGGATACGGTGGCTGTGAACCCCCAAAATATCCATCGCTCTAATCCCGATGGTTTCTTAGGCATTTTGCGGACCTTGGCTACTTCGCGGACATAGTTGGACAAGCCTGCATTGCCTTCATCAGAGACTACCCCTAGAGCATTGAGTACGCTGTCGGCGATCGTTTCGTCAATGGCGATTGCTTGCCCATCGTCCCACTTGTCAGCATCTACGTTAGATGCCAACACGATTGCGGTCGCGATCATCGGAACCGACAGTTGCTTCACCCACAATCCCTTTTTACCATCCTCGGTCATGGATCGAGCCCAAACGCGAGCGATTAACCGTTGCAACGTATCGCCTTCACCTAGATCGTCGAAGCACGATTGCAACGCCAACGCTTGACGTGTGCTAGGGGAGTTCTTTCCCGATGGATGATAACCCGTACCATGCAATCGACTCCATAGGTTATTCCTCACGGTGACAAGGTAGCCCGCCAATTCGTTACGTAATTTCTCTACGTTCTCGGGGACATATTCAAGACCGCAATCAGTTTCAAGAAATTCTCGCGTAAACATTTCACGGTCGATAAACTCTTGATCTTGCTTGGTTTTCGGGGCACCACGATCAAGAGTAGCGGCCAATTGGGGTGGCATACCTACGATAGTGATAATGTCAATCGGGGTTTCCGTTCCAGCATCGTCACCTAGTTCAAGGTTGACCATGATTTTGGCGATGTTGCGATGCTGGAGTGACAGAATCATTCCATAGCAGTCGATATGGGCCGCAGGGCCTAAGCCGTAGTATTGGTTCACCATGTCGTAGATTAGTCCCTCTTTACTGAGACTACCTAGATTGCCTTGTTTGACGATACGATTGTGAGCATTTGCCTCGCACCAGTAGTACGTTTTCTCTTTACCCTTGCCCAATTCAAGATTGAAACTTTCCTTTGCAGGATCGACCTCGCGTGCACCTAGCACATGCAAGCACATGGCCGTTGAAGTGAGACGCAAAACGACACAAGTTCCGTTCCGAAAGAACCATTCATTCAAAGCGGCAATTTGCTCTGAGGTTAGTTGCTCGAATCGCATATGGCGTGGTACTCCTGCAACGTCCGCTACCGATGCCGCTAGGCAATGGTCAGCAATCAAGGCATCATACGCTTCGATCGAATCTACCAGTGTAAATGTGGACATAATCTCATTCCCCTAACAATTGTTGCGATTGAAAATAGGCAATCGCTTACCTAGTTGGCAATAGTCGCCATTGACAAGCAGGGATTAGACTGCTTGTGGAATGGGGGCTATCGGTCACCAGCACGTATTGCGGAATTTTGTTAGTCCCGCTTGTTCGGCTAGTAGACTGGTTGTATACCCTACGTTTCCAGCGACTACCTTCCCGTCGATTGTCAGAGTGTAGCCCCATCCGTTGAACTTAGTCAGGTAAGTTTTAACTTGCATTGTGTTGCTTCCTAGTGTTGGTGGTTGGGGAGTTCCGTTGTCAGTAGGTCCTATTGGTCTGCGGCTGTCATTCATTAAATCAGTTTTCATTTGTAGATACCACGTGTTGTAGTGTCGCATGATCGTTGTCCTTGTGAGTGACTTGTGATAGGGGAGGTTAGACTGCTTGTGGAATGGGGGCTAGGGTGCGATTACCGTCAAGACAATGTTAGAGGCAATTCGAGTTGAGAAGATATTGCTACCACTTGCAGCTAGTGAATTAGCTGCTGTTTCGATTGCGTCTTTGTAGAATTGTTCGGGATAGTGCTGATTAGCTTCTCGCATAGTGGTCTTTGCATCATGGCGGTTTCCTGATTGTCGAGCATAGGTCATATCGCCAATTGTGAAAGATACTAGGTAGATCATTTTGTTTCCCTTTGCGTTTCGTTTCGTTTTCTGCAGCCCCTCACTTATACAGAAAACGTATAGGAGTAGAAACAGAAGCGACAATTGACGTAAACCATTGTAGGCAAACAAGTTAAGCGAGTTATCAAATTGATTTTGGGGGCGTTTTGACTTTAATTCTAGAAACCCTATGCCCCCTATTAGCAGGGTATCTCAGTGGTGTGTATTCTTGCACTAAGGGTCGATTCTAGGGGTTTACCGCGGATATAAAACCCTAAATCATTTTGAGAATCTTTCCGGAATTATTTTGAGGGGTAAAATTTTCTAGTCCCTTTGAGGGTGCTTAGTTGGTGGTTTGATCCCCCAAGAGTAGTAGTTTTATCAAAATGATAACAACTGTCAAAATGGCGGGGCGGATTCGGTTAAGGGTGCCTTTTCCGCCCTTATCTAAGGGTGCCTATTCTTCCCCTAAAATGCCATGCCAAAAATCGCATTGCAAATGGCATACCATTGGGAAAAAATCTTTTGGGGGGTAACCACCCGTTGGGGTGCGACTCAACACCACACCCTTTTAGCGTGCATCTACCCACCCATTCCGGGGGCCACTTCTGTGGGATTCGATAGTCCCTCTGATTGGTGTGGTTGATTGTCACACTACTTCAGCGGGGAGAACCTGGAGCATAGCTAGCCACACGTGAAGGGCCATTTTGTGGTTTTTTTTGCTGTTGTGGAGCAACATTCTCCACACGTGAGGAAGTGTTTTGTGGTTTTTTTTACCACAAAATTATCTTACTCTTTCCCACGTGAGGAAGTGTTTTGTGGTTTTTTTGCCTAAGAATTGCGAGTAAAAGGCAGAAGTGCGAGCTAACGAAAACAGACCACAATACTCAAAAGTATAGTGATCTGTTCGTGAATTACAAAGTATCAAATTCGATACGGTCTGGATTGAATTGTTCAGCAAAATCTACTGCCGAATCAATATCGTTGTGATAGTTAGTTTTGATTGTATTGCCTGATGCTTGATCGACAATACGGGTTTCGATAGTGGTTTGGCAATCAGTGATGATAGCTGTCATTACAATTTCCTTGTGGGGAGTAATTGCGAGCATGTGTATCCCCTTATGATAGGTTTTGTTGCGTTTGATTCTCAACTACAAACATTATAACATCGTCTCACCCGTAGGCAAGTAGCAAATGATTTTTTTTTAGAGAATAATCGGGCGATTGTAAAATCTAGTTTGTAACTCATTTATGTATCAAACCAGATACAAATCGCCCAAAAACGGAAGTACCCTCCCCCCTTGAAGTGAAACCTTGAAATATGTATTTAGAAAATACAATCGAGAGCGACGTAAAGCATTGTAGGATATAGACTTAGGCGATATGATACCAGATTGTATCTCAAAAGAGAATGTATCGTAGTAGATACACTCCTGGGCGGCCTGGTTGAGCTACCCTGCAACACCCCTCAGAACCCACCAGATTAGCTTGAGCCGCACTTTATAGGCTAATAGGTACTATCATAGGCGATAGAATTGGTGCTCTTAGAACGTCGGTTTTACGCCGGAATCTGTACTTATTAGATACATACGAGATAGTGTTATAGATGTGTTAAATATAGGTACGAAAATACCCCACAACAATGGCGGGGTATTCTTCTGGGGAGGATTAACTTGTAGTCTTCCTCCAATGTAGTGCACCACTTGGACAGTCGTTGACTTGGTTCTTAATTTCTTTTGTTGTTGCTGCTTTGATATTTACCCATGGTTTAGACTCTAAATTGAAAACTTGTGGCAAACCTTCGATGCATCTTTTGCAGTGAATACACCTTTCAGCTCTCCATTCGACTATGATTTCACCATTGTCATATTCTCTGGTTGGTTTATCAGTTTCCATTAATTCTCTTTAACTATGTTTGATGATGTTCTTAACTACTGTTGCTATGACGTACTCCGAGTAGGGGATATTGTTGTCAAGTGCTGATTCTCTCAACCAAGATAGGATAGTTGGTAGTTCTTGCAAACATCTATCTTTTCCCCAACTGTTCATTACTAACACCCTGTTGGCACAATCACATCCTTCTGGTTTTGGTATGAACCAGGTGATTATTTTATGTAGAGTAGTACCAGGTCCTTCATCTGATTCTTTGATACCTGCTAGAGATAGCACTACCTCATTAACGTCTCTTGGTTTCTTACACCTATCACAAGCTCGACAATCTTCTGGAGTGGTCGTACATTCTTTGTCTGCTAACCAACTAGCTAATGCACAATGATTATTTAGTAAGTGTGGACAAGTCATGGTTTGTATTTGTTTCTGTGTTGTTTATTAGATAGTTTGACAATTAATTCAGAGACCAAAGTAGATATAGAACTCTTTTCTTTTAGTGCTAATTTTAATAACTTAGAAGCAATTTCAGGGCTTACTTCGATAGTTATTTTCATTTTCTACTAGCCGGCTCGCATAGTAAATCACATGAGATATCAGCAGGAACTCGTTGTTTCGTTATATATCCCATTGCATGCAATGTAACCAGTAGATCATTGGGAGTTAGATTCTTTCTAGCTAATGTATGAGGATTAGATTCAATACACATAATTGGTTTGAATCTACGAATAGTATCTTTAGCTCCCCTAAGAGCTTCTATTTCACTCCCTTCAACATCTATCTTTATAAAGTCACATTGATCTAAACACAACTCATCTAGTGTGATCGTAGGTATTTGATCTCCTGGTTTAGTGAAGACGGCCCCGTAGTTGCCATCTTCTGGGGAGGACATATTTATGTAGTTGTTGTTCTCACCTACTGCAACATTATAAAGAGTTGCATCTTGTCCTTTCATGTTGTGCTCTAGACATTCAAAAGCAATAGCATTTGGTTCAAAGCAATGCACATGTCCAAACTGAGCATAATAAAAGGCATGAGTACCAATGTTGGCCCCCATATCTACCATAGTCCCACCCAGAAAAGGGCGGAGATAGTGAAGGAAGCCGTCATGATGATCTAGTTTACCAGCTTGTTTACACCACTTTGTAAAGTACTTATCATCACGTATAAGTGCAATATTGTTCCAAATCTCTATGTTCTCGTTCATCTTTGTTCCTACGTGAGAGAAAATTGTATGGTTTTTTATGTTCCGTGATTAGTGTGAAATAGAGTAGGATGATATTCTTTTAAATAGGATATTCTTTTAGTTCTTCTTGAGTTGGAGTCTTTTTAAACTTAAGAGGCATTGATATACCCTTCGATTTGAGTTTGTATTTCAGTTGTCAAACCACCCCAGGACCAGTATTGCATACATGGATAACGTGGAACATCTTCTGTGAAATGATAGGGATGTTGTTCATTAAAAGCAAATGCTCCCAGAAGATTAAACTCACTAACATTCCTACCACGCACTTTCTTATACAAATCAGGATATGCTTTAGCAAATTCTCTAACTGTATCTGTTCTATGGATTATTGGGAATGTTCTCATAAATTCATGAGAGACCGGAAAACCAATTAGATTCTCAGTAATACCTTTCCATATATGACCGTCACTACCTTCCAGTTGAGTGTAGGGGGTCATACCTAAAACAGGTAATGGATTGAACATACTACTAACATCAAAGGGCGCTGTATAGATACAATCAGAATCTGAATACAAAATGTAATCAGTGTTTACATATCTATGTGCATCTAATTTATCGAATTGTTGAGCTACATATCCATCCAGTTTTTCATATAGATAACTCTCAACTACTACATCAAAGAAAGATTCTATATCTACTGGAATAGTTGTTTTCCAAGGTACAACTAATACCTTATTATCTACCCCAGTAAGATACTTCTTCATAGATGCAATAGAATAACGTAACCAGCCAAAATCTTTAGGGTATGAACGTACAAATAGCGAAGTAGTCATTTCCCGTGTCTTTCAGTAAAATGATCTGGATAGAATTCTTCAATAAAAGTATCTCTAGCTTCGGCTGCTTCCTGGGGAGTGTCGTACACGCCTATTTGTATTTGTTTCTTATTTATACTTACTCGAGCTTGCCATTTGTTAGTATATTGGTGCCACGTTACTCCATGAAATCCACTTGTATTGTTGCTTTGTTTTTTATGATTTCTACTATTTTCTCTAGGTGAGATATCTCTAAGATTTAGTAATCGATTGTCAGATTTATCCCCATTAATATGGTCTATCTCATTTGGGTCGTACCCGTGATACCACTTCCATATTAATCTATGGATTTTGTAACATTCACCTTCATATTTTATATTACAATATCCCTTCTTATCTAAAAAACCGTAATTACCATCATAACGAGTGAAATTTCCTGTTTCGACATTATAATTAAAATCTTCTTTTAATTTACGTTGGGTAGGTAGTTTTTTCTTTTTAGTCGGCATTTTATTCACTCAAGTAAGTGTTTTTGGTTAGGTGTGTTCTACCTGTCAATTCTTGTAGAGTGTCTGCTATATCCTGAATGGGAATGTCAAATTCAAACTCTAAAAGTTTACCTGCCCGACGGTAGTCATCTTTGTTCCACTGCTCTTTATGGGCTGCATGTAGAAATCCTTTTTTGTGAATATCTAAAGTGTATCCCTTGGTTAATAATTTCCACACTATCCAATAGTCGCAAGCTGGGATCCCAATTCCCCAAATACTATTATCGACCAACAACTTTGCAGCTTCCGGTGTAATTAAATATGAATCGAAACCATACTTATTTAGTTGTGTAAATTGAGGGCAATAGTCTATTCGTAGTCCTATTCTGAGAACGTTAGGTTCTGGTTTCCAATCAAGGGGTTCATCTATTTCGATGTCTGAATTGATGAGTGTTGTTGGTGAATCTATTGTTTTGAAGATATCCGATAAAGAAGGGGTACGTTTACTCCAGTGAAGATTGGGATTTACCCATTCTATATCGTCTGTGAAGTCTTTAGCAAAGTCCTCACCTTTACATTGAACAGCTCTAAAAGAAAGTCCTTGTTGTTTCCAACTTTGAACAGCTTTGTCTTGAGCCTCTAATCTAGTGGGACTGAAAGAAGTTACGAGCATTTCCCATTTCCTATGTAATCAACCATTGTTGTTAAAGATTGTTCTTTGAGTTCGTCTCGGTTAGTGACTAACTTCACTTGTCTATCGATACGTTTAGTTTTGTAAATTGAGAGATGTGTTGCCGAGACAAACTCTAAACCATTTGCAGCATTAGCTAATTCACCATATCCTCTTAGTGGTACAGAACATTCATGGCAATGTTTTCTAACTTGATTAACAAAGTCTTGCATAGGTCTCTTCCACCAATCAGGAACTACATCAATACCTGTGTCAGGGTAGTTCATTGCATCTTGGTGAAGCATTGATTGAGCACCCGCAATCTCACAAAACCAAGCTCTAAGCTCTCCTCTAAAAGTTCCAATTAATGCTGACCAGGTTTTGTTAATGTCACAGTTGGCTATTAAATCCCATCGTTCTGATTCGTCGGCAATCACATCCTTCATAGCCACAAAAACAGGAGAATGCCGACTGTCTGATTCTAGTCCAAAAGGTTTAGATTCTGGCCAATCTCTTTTAAATTCATCATATGCTTCTTGACTTTGATGAACATTTAGATTAGATACGTCAGGATTGAAAGTATCACGCATTATAGTGCCGTGACCCAGGGGATGATTGCACCATAAACCCCGTTGGCTGTAGGGAACATGTTTACGAACAAGTTTACAGTATTCAGGAAAGTTTTTGAGTATTGCCGGATTACCGCCAAAGATACCCACTACTCCGTGATAACCTTTTAAACTTATTAATGCCTTTTCGAACTGATCAAGTGGCATAGTTCTCATCTTTCCGCCAAGATTAGAACCTTGAGTACAACCAAAACAAGCTCTATCACAAGCTCTAGTGATCCATACCTGTAAGACACCATTTCTCCATACGGGGCGGTTCCCTCCTGGGGGGATCATTTTAGATAGTGCTTCTTGTTCATTCATGCTTGCCTCTACGAATAATCATCAGTCGATTATCGATAAGTGTAAATGTATCGGAAGAATTAAATAACTTTTCTTCTTTGATACGTTGGAAGGCAACTTTTACTCCTGGCCAATCATCTGTGTAGTCATCAAGTACTATTGTTGCTTTAGGCCATAATTTGATAATAGTTTGTAGCTGATTATATACGGCATTTTCACTGTGATCAGCATCTATTAGGAATAAAGATGGATCTAATCCTGCTTCAAACAATAACTTTAAAGTAACAGGACCAGCATCAATAGTTAATGGAGCAATACGTTCTTTATCTTCCCAAGTATTATTGACGAAATGTTCCCAAACGGTACCTATTCCCTGAAAGTAAGGAGTTGCTCCATTAGGCCAACTATCTTCCGCAATCCATTTGGGGTTGTGATTAAAGTTATCAACACAAATTAAATTTATGTTGGGGTTCTTTAAAAATGCTTGAGTACTAATAGCTCCTAGAAATGAACCTAATTCAATAATTACTTGTTGATCTTTTAATTCACTACCTAGTTTTACTAAAGCATCATAACACGTAGCGGTTGACCATCCACTTAAATCTTGTGGAATAGCAAAAGGTTTGGGTGGATAAGGAGTAACTAAGTCACTTTGTTTGAAGTGTTCCCAACTCTGGGCTTTAATAGTAGTGATTGTATTTTTGGTATTGCCATTTTCTAATTCTCTTTTCAATTGTCTAATTCGTTCATTATTAGGGCAACAAGCAAAGTGTAAGAAATGGGCTTTTGACCTAGTGATTGGAAAATTTGGATAGTACCATTGAGTATTCCATTCATTAGGTAGTTTATAAAAGTCATAAAACCTACTCCATCTCTCTATCCAGAATTGTTCATCACAATGATTTTCTGGAACAGGGCGTAGGGGTGGAGTCCAGATATCTGCGTGTATCTGATCTACAACAATAACTCCACTGTTCCGCATTGTTTCTGGATGAAGGGGTGGGACTCCTTGACTTTCCCATAATAGATCTCGTTGTTTACGATGCCAATGGTGACATCCTTGAGCATTCCAATCGTCGTGCATCGCTATGTGGCCAATTGGAACTTCATCAAAGATATTTGGGGCATCTTTTCTAATGAGAACATCAGAGTCTACAAATAGTGTTCTTTGGTACTTAGCTGCTAAGGGGCCAACTCGAAACTTTTCCATTCCCCACCAAGCTTGTGTATTGCCAGTTAAGGCAATGAAGTCGGCACCTATACGTTTAGCATAGTCTTTCATTGCTGGTTCTGTATAGGTTTTTAATAAAGTTTCGTATTGTTTTCCTGCAGCAACAGTTATTACTAGTAAGTCTTTGGGATTTTTTGGAATCAACAACAAATCGGAATCTACCGGAATATAGTAGGGTTCTGTAATTGTAGCTTTAGGATTATCTTTCCAACCCCATAGATTTTTTGCATCTTCTAAAGACAATTCAGGCTTACTTGGTATTACGTGGTGAGAGTTAACATAATTATGCCCTTCCCAGATCCATACAAAGAAATCCCAGGCAGATGAAAAGTTTGGTGGATTTTTATCTGTCCAAGCTTTCCAATTTTCTTCACAAGAGCAACCATACGTCGGTATGTTAGCTAACCAGTTATTATAGTATACCTTAGCTTTTTTAGGATTCCAGTTGAGTCTATTCTCTACAGGATATCCGTGTATTGCATTCCAAGGAGAAATTGACGGAATTGGTATACTTTTAGGTTTTGGTGGTATCGGACTTTCACATATCAATACGTTCTTACATTGTGGACATTGAAGGACTTTAGTACTAGAGGAATTGAAAACTTTCCATCCACAAAGACATATTGTTTGATTCATGAGGCTGCCGCAATATCAAGAGTAACAGTATAGTCAGCGAATGGGGCTTGATCATCAGACCATCCAACATTTTCTGTAGGTCCATCATATTCAGGTGTTTGAACTCCAGATATGCAGCCCATTCTTGTACGTGTGCTATTACAAATTGGTCGGCATTCAACGCTTGGTGTATAATCCCAGTCAAGGTGTGTAGGTAAGTAATTCCATGAAATTCTTCTACCATAAGCTTCTTGTAAAAGCCAAGGATTACAATCAACAGGACCTGTCAACGTAGGATAAAGCGTAGGTGGGGAATAGGCTATAAATGTCCAATGGACTAGAGTTACAAGAATGCCATTTATCACTGGACCTGATCGATAGATTATCTGAACCCCTCCTACGTAATACCAAACACCACCCCCAATGTTAGTACAACCAAGCGGAACAGTTTGATAGTAACAAGCCGTAGTTCCACATGGAATTATGTAAGTACCCGCTGCCGAGGGTGCCGTAGCTCCAATAATGGGATCGGATGAGGGATATACTGGACGTCCAGTACAATCGATAGGTGTATTTATGTTGCTTCCAACTATTGTAATTGTAGCATCACCTTTAGATAGATAGGGGCCATAATCAGAACCTAAACACTGGCATGCTCCCAATCCTGGTTTTAAAATAGAGCAATTGCAGGGAGGTAAACATGTGTGACACCCATATCCATATCCATATCCACATGATCCTGGGGTCAATAAAGTAGTGGTCATTATTCAGTTACCCCACAACTAGCGACGTCAATAATATAGCTTCCATTGACTAGTTCTGCTTTACCCACTACATTGCCATCTATTTCTTGATTAACAATATTGTAGACTATTTGCTCCATTTCTGTAACTGTTCCTGTTCCACCTGATGTAGTTACTAATTTACAAGTTGCTGACCCATAAGCATACGGACCACTGCCAGTACAAGCGGGGATTCCACCTTCAGGAGTTTTAATAGTGATTGCATTTTCGCCATTTTCTTCTCCTCCTCCACGAATCAATATGAGACCGGGCTTCCCCGCTTCTTCTGGGGCGGATAGGATTATGCCTTTCCCAGATGTTCCGGATGTTAGTGCTCCACCAACAATATCTACGTGGGTGTGCCCATCTGTGTAGGTAAATAGTGCCCATGTTATCCCCAGTACCACTAATTTACTAGGATTGTCTTGTGTGCATGGACCTTGAACAATACCCCATTTATTTTCTACTAGTGTGTCATTTACTTTAACTGCTACAGTAGAATATTGTACTGCATCACCATCAAAATCTTCATAAGGTATTGCAGGAGCAACTATGTTGGCTGCTTCAAATCTATCCAATGTTATACCAGAAGAAGCTATACAACCTACTTTTACTGGATTTTCGGGTATGTGTACAATGCTGTTAGGTTTGGCTTGAGTACGGCGTTTATTCTGCTCATTGAACCAACTGGCTGTGATTCCTTTACGGATATCATCACCAGCTTTTACTACTCTAGCCACAGTATCCCCTTTGCATGAAAAACGGTAGCTAAGAGCAGACCTCTCTTAGCTACCTAATCGTAGATCGGCTCGCAACGACCTACGGTGTTTCGAGTCTATTATCTTTTATAAATATAATAGTTCTCTTTCGGTGTTCGTTATCGCCATTCTTGATTTGATTCTTTTAACTTCTCTGCCAGATCCAACATGATTGGGCCTAGATGGGGGTGCTCTCCTGGGGCCATAGATAGTATTTGCTCTACTATTTCATGAGGCATTACACCTTCTTGGTATAGTCTTTCTTTTCCAAATGATCTACCTATCTTAGCAATTTCCATTCTATTGAGATCTGTAACTGCTTTTTGTATTGCGTTCCATTTGTATTCTGTGGTTGCGAGTGGCATATTTTCTCTTTCATACATTTTTGCCAATTTATCTTGAAATTCGTTAGGTACTACTATCATGTTTTGAAACATAGTATTTCCTAGAGGTTAAATTTGTCAAAATTGGAAGCAAAGTATTCACGATGTATTAATCGTAAAGAGGGTTTTTGTAAAGTCATCTTTGCTGTTTCATCTACTGTCGGAAGATACCTATAATCTAAAACATCCCACCCAGAAAGCGCCCCACCAGGCCAAGGAGTGACTACGGTAGGGGCGGCAAAATATGGATCTACGTATGTATCAAACATATTAGCTTCAGTATCATCATCCGGGTCCATTAATTCGTCATCACCAGTTGTTTTCAATTTGAAATTAGGTTTCATCAGAAAATCAAATGTGACAGGTACAACCGAATACAGATCTCCAGATGCTGCTGCTTCTATGAACAATACGCTACCGGCAGGAAAACCAAAGAATGATTTATCATTCAGAGTAGTGGCCATTCTGTACAAACGCCTAACGTATGCAAATGTCAGATCTGATGGACTAAAATAGGCTGTTATACTAAATCCAAAACTACGTTCGTAAACAGGATACCCTTCTACGCCATCTTCTGTATGACCTACGGGACACCTTTGTCCTACTGTGTAGGGTACATTGGCATTACCAAACCCAATGTTCTTCTTAATGTCTACAAGTTTTAAACTCATAGATTTTTGTTCTTGTTGTGAACTTACATTGAAGGATAGTTGAACAAAGTTATTAGTCCATTGATCTCTGTCTCCAGCAGCAGGTCCACTCTGATTAACATCTTGATCTTTAGGTCTAGCAGAATAACTAACAGTCAACTTCCAAGTTTCAGTAGCTAATTGTTCTACTCTTAAAGAGGAAAGAGTTAGAAAAATATACCCTCCTTCGTAGAGGGGCATTGTTCTGCTGGGGGGGACTATTTGATATGCTGCTTGTAGAGCTACTATGTCATCATCCGGTCCGTAGTTTTCTGTGTCGATAGCCTCATCTAAGAAGTTACCACAAATAAACATTACGAAGTCTTGTGTGAAACTAGACGTTGAGATATCTATGGATCTAGATGTTTTGTATTCTTCTTCGAATTCAAATGTTAGAGCCATAGATTAACTTTCTAGATGCAATTCATTACTAGCTTCCTCTTTAGTTTGAAAAGCATATAATGATTTAAGTAGTTGAATTGTCTTTAACCTATCTATGAAGAATAGTCTAGGCTCTCCATTAGGAGTTTTAATTACTCTTACTGCCTCCACGGGTGCGAGCTTCTTAAGTCTATTAAATTCTAAACTAAAGAGTGACAGAGTTTCTGTTTTCTCTTTAGCTAGACTACTTAACCACATGGACACATCGTTTGAAACATTACTCATTGGTCTGATCCTAACAGAGTAGTAAATAAAAATATTGGATAGATATCTTTACTTACATTAAGGAGCGAATTGAATACCTCGTTCTCTTGCTATCTTCTCTAAGATTTCATTAGTTTTCTCTTGTTCTTCTAATTGCTTCTGTTCTAGAGGTTTACCAGTCTTTAGTAGATTTCTACTAGTACTTTGTGCAGAACCTACTAGAGCTTCGGCAATCAGTTTCATGTTTTGAACACTAGCCACGTTGAGTGGATTATTCTGGGGAGTGATTTGTTGTTGGAATGCTTGTGGGTTTAATTGTGGACCGGCTAGTGCAGGAGTTCTTTGTAGTTGTTGCATGATTTGTGCAGCTCTTACAAATGATTCTCTAGTCTTTAGCAGTGAGTTGCTAATTGCTTTGTTAGCATTAGTTCTAGAAGTTTCAGCAGAGGAAGTATTAAAAGCTTGACTGATTCCTTCTAAAGTAGCTTTTAAATCATCAGCTAAATTCTTTCTACGTAATCTAGTCTCATTAGCAATAGTTCCTAATTGGGCTGTTCTAGTATCTTCTGCACTTTTCTGTGAAGTAGTCGGGTTTAATGAGTTTAAAGTATACTCTAGTCCTACTAAAAACTTCTGACTAACTTCATTGAAAGTAATTGAAAATTGAGATATCCAATTGAATAGTGAAGGTATCAATTTAGCGATAGCTTCTGCTACATTTCTTACTCCACTTAAAAATCCATTACCTAGATCACCTACACCTTGCCCACTAAATAGTTCTGTAACTTTGGAAAAGGTACTTATTGTAGAGCCTAAAGCAGTAGATATACTTTCTACTATACTTCGAATAGTGGTATCTACAACAGTAAATAAACCTACAACAAAATCATAAACAGGTGAAATAGCTTCTTTGAACTTATTCCAAGCAGCACTTAGTTGGTTTCCTATAATCGATGCCAATGAAGAAAAAGCAAATAATAGTCCTTGTACCCCAAGATCAGACCTATCGGCAACAAAAGCATCAATAGAAGCACGTATTAAAGCTAATGGTCCAGTAGCATATTTTGCTATGTCTCCAATTTGTTTGAAAGCATTAGAGAATCCTTGCCCCAATCCTGCCAGAGCATCTTTAACAATTGGAATTTTATCACCGAAGAGAATTAATACTTCCAGAACTGTTAATAAACCAGTGGTAGAAAATAACTTTCTGATTCCAGTAAAAACAGTTTTGAACACAGATCCAAATGTAACTAGACCTTTGGTAATTGTAGCAAAACTAAATCCTTTTGCTGCACTAAGACCCGATTTAATTCCACCCAGAACATTGATGGGGTTTTTCCTGGGGAGATCGATTGCTTGTATTGCTTGCTTAGCTTTGTTAGCAGATAGTAATACGTCTTGACCTTTAGTTAGTTGTCGAACGTATCTACCTTCAATAGCTACTTTACCTTTTGTTAGTGCTGTTCCTACTCGTTCTAGTTTAGTTTGTTTAGCCAATAAAACTGAACGTTGTTTGAGCAGATCAGTAGCGAAAGCTACAGGTCCAGTTCCTGTACGAGCATTCAAAGTAGCCAGTAATTTTGCATTTCGTTTAATTGTTTTTTCAGCAGCAGCCCTTGATAATGCCGGAGTTTCAAAAGAAGAATTAGCTAAGGCTTGTGTAGCAGCTAATCTATTTCTAAGGGCTACTCTTGCTTCACCTGCTCTTTTTAACGACTCTCTGTTAAAAGGATTGTTTAGATCTCTACTACGAGCTGTTGTCCATTTACGTTCTGCATTTTGAACAGCTACAGTTAAATTTGTCATGTTACGCTGAGCGGCTGTAACACGTTCGACCATTATAGCTTTTTGTCGTTCAGCCAAAGCATAAGATATACTAGCTCTAGCTGCTGCTTTTTCAGCTTCTATAGCTGCATGATATTGGACAGCTTGTAATTTAGCTGCTTTCTGTGCAGCTTTAATTTTTTGTGCATTATTTGCAAGTAGAGAAGTGTTACGGGCTTGTGCTACATTTATTTGTTTAATAGATGAGGCTAATTTTGTTTTAGCACTTGTTTGATTTCTTTGTGCCGCTGTAATTAGCTTAGTTGCATCGGCTTCACGTTTGAGAGCTAGTACAGCATTCCGTTGATTAGATGCTAATAGTGCCCGTCTAGCACGTGTTGCTTCTCGTCTTGCTGCTAAATTAGCTGAAGCTGAAGATACTTTAGAGACTACAGTATTTTTTGCAGAACCGATAGCTCCGGTAATTGCACCTATACCGCTTGGTGTTGCTCTTCTTAATTGACTAAGTGCAGTTATCTGCCCAACAGTTCCTTTAGATAGCAATCTACCGATTGGTCCTAGAGCACCTTTTAATGCTCCAGCAGAGTAGGCAGCAAGACGTAGGCCCTTGGCCAGCACAAACATACCGGCACCTGCTGCCAGCAGTATTCCTGGGGAGAGTATTACTAGGGATGTTAGTTCTGGATTGAGAGCAGCTACTTTGCCTAGTTCAGCCACCAGTCCTTTAATGACTGCAGAGATCTTAATAAATGGTTGTTCAGTTATCTTACCTAATTCAATATTTACATCTTGGATAGTTGCTACTAATTGTCTGAAGGCCCCACCAATGCCCTCGTCCATGATCTTGGCAGCTTGAGCAGCTTCATCACCAGCGTCAGCAATAAAGCCAGTTAGATGCTTGATATTTTCCATTTCTTTAGACATACCCGAAATACTACGTGCACCACGTAGATTGAAGATGTCTTGAAAAAGTACTTGTTGTTTTTCGAAAGGTAGTGTTTCAGCATATTTGAACAGACGTTCTAAAGTGGTTATGACGTCGATTGCTTCTCTGCCGTCTGCTCGAATACCGGTTAGAAGTTTGATTTCTCCAATTTCTTCTAGTTCTTGAGCTTTTTTAACCAATTGGGCTAAGGCCGTATTAGTAGATGTACCTGCAATTGAACCGGTTAAACCTCTTTTAGAGAGAACGGTAAAGATTGCTAACATCTTTTGAAGAGATACGCCTAGAACATCTGCTGTTCCAGAAGCATATGTAAGGGCTGCTTGTAGATCTTCGATGCCTAGGGTGCCTTTTCTAGCGGCACGTACCAATTGAGATACTACTTCTGAGGCTTGCTCTGTACCGATACCAAATGTCGTCATGGTGTCGACTACAAATTTTGCTGAGACGCCTAGTTCGGTATTTGTGGCTCGTGAGAGATCAAGGACTGCTTGCAGAGAGTCAATGATTTGTTTAGGATTGAAATCCCCTTTAGCTAATTCAGTAGCAGCACCGGCCACTTCAGTTGGATTAAAAGGAGTAATTTTAGCTAGAGAACGTATTCGTTCTTCTAGGGGTTTCATTACCAATTCAACTTGTTGTGCGGATTTACCAAACAAGTCTAAATTGACTTGTAAGGTTCTCATTGCATCATCAAATTTAATGAATGAGTTAACTACTAGACCGCTACCAATGGCCCCAAAGAATCCAGTTCGGAATAGACCTTCACCAATCTTTCCTACTTCATTAGAAAAGCGGTGCAAATTACCACGAATTTTACCCAGGGTCTTGTTAACAAGATCCTGGGCTTCGATGATGATTACGGCCTTACCGGCTATGATTCTACTGCGAGCCATGTCTAATCTTTTTTGTATAGGAAGTAGTAGTCAAATACCCTACGAGCCATTACGTTTTCTTTCTCGGATTTCCATACGTAGCATAGTATTTTTCAAATACTGGAGAGACTCTAGCTTTTATAGCTTTAGCAGCTCTCTCTTTACTTTGCTTTGTAGTAGTCTTTTTAGGAAGTAGTTCACTATTTTGTGCTGAACAAGCCCAATTAATTTGATCACGTTCATGGGCTTTGTTCTCCATATAGATGATCTCTCCTAAAGTTAGGTCATCTATTTCTACTCCTCTGGCTTGGAGGTTGAGGGCGACACATCTGATGTCTCCATCGTTAAGTCGGCTTTCTTTAGATCCCTCTTGAATTGACTCCATAGATCCTGAAGTAGTTTCTTCTTCAGGGGACTTGAAAAATTTACGACTGCTGCCCAGAAGTCCTCCCTGAATCTTTCAAGGTCCTTTCCAGAGATAACTTCTAAGAACTCATCGAATTCTATTTCAGTCTTTTCATTGAGATAGTGCCAACAAAGATCGAGAGTTTTCTCATCATCTAGAATCAATGTTTGCATTGTATCCGCAGCTACTTCACCATCAGTGAAAATCTTGCTGAGGTTGATGCCAAACTTTTCTGGGAGGATCTTTATGCTTTGGTAGTAGGTTATGTCGATAGGGTATTTCTTACCCCTGAATTCAAAGTGAACTGTCATTACAAGCGAGCTTTCAAGTGGGTTTTGCGAGCTTTCAAAAGTGATTCAAGAGCAGCACCACCAAACAGTACTGCACCTAATTCCATTAACATTTTCAATTCTGTTTCATCAAAGTTGTTTGCATTAGTGTATGCAAATAATGAAGCAAAAGCTAAAACAACCAAGGCTTTTAGTATTGTCCAAAATGGATGGGACGCTTCTGGCATGGCCACTCTTTCAGGTTTGACTTGCTCAACTAGGGGAAAGTTGGCGGGAATTTACCCTTACACCTTACGTAAAATTGTCGTATTTTTAGAGTGACCAACACAATTAAAAGTTACTGCAGATTATTTTCTATAACCTGAGTGACCTACTTCTTCAGTCTTTGATCAATATTGATTTTAGCAACCTTTTCTTGAACCCTTAGAATGGCTTCAATTGCTTCTTCTCTATTGATTGTACATAATCCTTCGGAAACAAAATTAGGTTTCCTACTATATGGTGTGGGAATTAACCCATCCATTGCAACTAAGTTACTAATCATTCCCTCTGCTTTATCCATACCGATGGCATGAGCAAGATGAGAAAAATTAACAACTACTTCTTCTACAGATGTAGCCCGCAAACCGTGCAGGAGACGTTCTCGACGTTCTCCTGCTGTCATTTCATTCGCTACACTTTTCATGCGAGACTTTCAGTTAAGGATCAGTAGGAGTATTTGACTAAGTTATCTGTTACTCCTTATTAGTGTCTGTTAATAGTAAACCGCTGGATCATAATCTCCAACAGTACCGGCTACAGCAATCATTACGGGTCGTACACGACAAGCAGTTGATTGGCAGGCAGCAGGTTTCAAACGAAACGTTTGGTTGGGAGCACCAGTCTCCGGGCCGGTCCTGCTTCTATCGAAGTTACGGAATCGACCTCTCCAACCTTCGGAACCAACATCACCGATGTAACCAGATAGAACTGCTACGTCTACAGGATTGCCACCGGATCGAGCTGAGTTAAGGAATCGAGTACCTTCGTACAAGGCATCAACTACTTGTTGACCAGAGATTTCTACATCGATCTTTGAATCGACATATTGTTTAACAACTTGAGCTGGATCACGAACAGAAAGTTCTTCTTCATCTTCTGTTTCATTGATAGCTAAATCACCCGTTACACCTTTGTGGAACGTCCACACTGGAGTCGAGCAGTCATTACCTAAATTCAGATAAAGACTAAACTCAGAACCTTTCTTATCGCAGAGGCTTAATTCTGAATTTAAGGCCATTCTTATTATCCTTTTTTGTAAAAGTATCTACAAGAATACTCTTCTTGTAGGTAGAAATTTATTTTATTCACTTAACCTACGAGAGTATTCTTCCCATAGCTAAAGTAAATTCTTGTGGAATCTTTCCACTAGCTACTAATCTTTTCAAAGTGAAGTACATATACGATCTTTCGGGGTATCTCCAGTATCCTCTGCGAGCTAAGAAGGTACCCCCAAATTCATGTACGTAAGTCACTGGTTCATTGAAAAAATTAGATCCTGCAAACTTGATCGGACCGACGATAGCTGCACTTGCTGCTTCATCGACCACAAATTCTATTGCTCTTAATCCTGCTCTAGTGTGAGCATGGGGCGGAGTTAGTGGACTACTAGGGCCTATTCTCAACCGCATACTACGTTTAGCAGAGGTTCTGGTTAATCCCGCTACTTGGTATAAAGCTCTGCTTTTAGCTACTCGTACTCTAGTATTTAACTTTTGTACATAGAGTAGTGGTTTAGTTGAATACTTTACACCAAACATTGCGGAGTCCTACATTATTTCTGCATCAACAACTCATCCCTTCGAACTCTATTTCGGTCACAGATAAAAACCACCGGGCCTTGAGGGGTATTTCCTGGGCTGGTTCAGCTGTTATGCCTGATATATTCCAACCCCAATCGTATTTAAGTAAATAAGTGTCTATTTCTTCTCTAAGATTTAGAAGCTTTTTAATTAAATCCCAACTGGAAACATCCAAGCCATTCGGGTCTGGTGTTGGAAATCGGTACGACAAACAGATAGCTATTACTGGACTTCTGTTAAGAGAAATTACTTGTTGTCTGCCTTGACTAGCTTGTCTGTTGTAAGTCATCGCTACAGGTACTACAAACAAACCAGCCTTTTGACTTTCAAAAAATGTTTCTGGATCAATTACGGGTTTAGCTTGAAGGAAATCAGAAGGACTTGCCCCTACAGTATAATCTGACCAAGTTCCAGATGGAGCAGAATGTAGGGCCGCTATCATAGCGTCTGTCAGTTGTGCTAGTTTAGCCGCCATAAATTCCCTTTCTAATTGTTAGAGAAATTATGAATTCTTTAGCTGCCATAAGTAGGACTCAAGCCTTCATTGTCTCTGACTAAAACCGCTTTCAATATCAAATCATTCCTATCCGGATCATTGTACTCATAAAGATCCTTATTTTCGTAGGCTAGTTCATACTCATCGTCAAGGTACCAAATCTTCAAACCTCTTTGTAATTTAACATCGTATCGTTCTAGATCACAACGTCTTACTACAAAGTGAAATGTTTGTTTTTGTAAAGTAACTCGATTCTGAGTAGAAACAGCATCGTCTGAGGACACCGTAGCATTAATAGGTGCTGCGGTGTTCTTGGTAAATCCAATAAGAATTTCATGAGTACAGTGAGCCTCTCGTTGTCGTTGAAACCACAAGAGGCCTTTTGACAGCATATTCATGTTACTACCTTTTAGTAGTAAGTACCATAAACTGTTGGTGTTCCAGGTAGAGATACTACACGAACACGTTTGCTACCGGTTACTGCTGGATAATCATCACCATGATTAACATATACAGCACGACCTAACATGAAACCATTAGCTGGAATCTGATTGGTTGCTGCACCTAATCCCGATGAAGTAGTTTCAGTACCGATGATCTTAGCAGCATTCAAAGCAAGACTCCAATAAACAATGGAATCTTGAGTGATGTTGCCGGTGTGAGCAAGACTCAAAAGAGCATCAACCATGAAGTCCGAGATCAGAGTCCCGATCTTTCCTGGGAGGATTGTCTTTTGTACGATACAGGTTCTACCGAAGTAGAATACCGGTTCACCCGCTACGTAGCACTTATCGGCTGTCGTATTCTTGAATGGAATGAACAGCCCGCCCTCTTGTCGAAGGATACAGGGTGGTTCGTATCCTTCCAGAGATACCGGATCAGCAATCCGATTTGGTGTTGCAATAGGCATTTGTTTCTCCTAATTAAGGAATTCAATTGTAAGTGGATTAGGCAGTAGCCGTGTGACGGGATACAGCAGTACGTTCTCGTTCATTGATAGCTACGTCCCAATACCCACGAGTACCAAAACCAAGGAGAGTAGCAGGCATATCGACTGCTTCAATAACTGGCTTCTTTTGTCCTCGGTAGTAAGTGATTTCGTACGGAGCAAATCGTAGAGATGATGGCCATAAGATCCAAGTAGCATCTCCAACGAACTTACTACCGCCTGGGAAGGCACTAGTGTTAGCCATTTGTGGGAACACTTTCAGATCGAAACGCCCAAACCAGAAGTTCTTGCTTCCAGTAACAGTGTTGGATGTAGTGTTTCCTACGATATAATCTTGCTTGAGAAGATCCCAAGCAGTTTCTTCAAGGCTGGGAGAAACAATCAATGTCCAACGGTCATTGAGCATTACATTCCAATTGAAACGTGCTTTAGTTTCTTCATACTGACGAATAGCCTTGAAAGCAGTTGATAGATTTCCGCGTGTTAAAGCAGACGAATCAAAGCTATTGTCATCATCCACCCAGAAGGTAGAAGCAGCAGGAGCTTGTTGAATCATCTTCTTTCCAAGAAGATAGTCGGGGATCATCATAGCCCCCTCAATCATCATATCCATCATGTCATTCAAAGCACCCATGTCATCGTTGGCAACTTCTTTACGAGTCATCGTGAAGATGGTACCATAAGTATCAAGACTTGTTTGATACTTCTTCTGATTTCCAGCAGCCCACAGTTCGAGCTTACCGTCGTCAGCTACTTCATTCCACATATCTCCGCCAGTTACACGGAGACGTTCTGTGATACGGAAGTCGGGATTGCTAGCTTCTTTACATACCGTAGTAGCAAAGGGAGCACCAATAGCCCAACGTTCGTCTTTGAGTACAGAACCTACTCGTTGGAAGAAGTCGGGAAGATCAAAGGTTGAATAACCGGTGTTCTTCAAGAACTTACAAACAGACTCTGGTTCTGAGTAACCTTTGAAGTCACCGCCAGAAAGATTGGCAGCGTTTACCAACAGTTCTTGGATACCCATTTGTCCGCGAGAATCAGCGTTGTCTACCAGAGTCTTATCGAATCGGGTAGCCAAGTATTCTGGCTTTGAACCAAATGCAAGAGCCATATTGACTAGCATTTGATTTTCAAGGGCATCGCCCTTCTTATATCCTGGGGAGGGTGGTTTTGGTAGATTGTTATTCAATTCTGCCAATTGGATGCTGTTGTTAATAGCTTCATCATCCCAACCATTTGCAATACCTTTCTCAATTAGATCCCATTTTCCAGGATTGCTATTGAGCAGGCTAAAAGCGCGTCGAGTAAGAGGATCAAATTCTCCCGAATGAACTGGAGGAACTGGAGGAACTTCTTTCTTGGGTGCATTTTCTACTTCTTTGACAGGAGGAGTCTCTTTCTTTACTGGTGGAGTCTCCTTCTGTTCGTTCTTGACATCCTCTACAGGAGGTGTCTTTTCATCCACAACGGGTGGAGCAGCGTTCTTAATTTCCATTCTTTTCTCCTTGTTGAGAAATTCAAAACTTGTGTTACTATCACGACCATTTGGTGTGACAGTCATTTCACGTAAAACCGACTTGTTTACTACATAGATAGGACCTTGAAAGTCTCGATTATTGACTTTAATAGTACCTTTCTCATGTAGTTTAATATCGGTCTTATAGTTACCAACTTTAAGACCCATACTAGCTTGCCAAGGAAAGCCATTCTTTGCACCTTCGACTACTTTTGTAGTGTTAGGTCCAGGTAATGAAGCTACTCCTTTTCCTCTTAAAGCTGATGAATTATCAACTTTACGTAACGAGGTCGTGTGTCCAATAATATCTTCGTGTTGATAAAATATTGGAGTTTTCTGTTGTAATTCAATTCCCGCAATATTGTATACTACTGGATAATCGAATCCATAATCCCTAAGATCAACCGAATCACCGCTATAACCTTGGAAGGTTAATTTGGGTGGCCCATTTTCTGGGGAGATCGCTTTAGCTGCACAGTTGATATGTATGGCTTGTGCATCTGGCTTCATAGCTTCATTGTTTATCTCCATAGGTTATTCTTTCTTTGAAGGGGCTGGTTCATCTTCTGGCTCTTGCAACAAAAATGGGGCACTAGCTCTAGAAGCTATAATGATCTCATTCAATTGTTGTCGAGTAATACCAAGCATTCTAGCTTCTCTGTCTAATTCTCTACGTGGATTCCTAGCCTGATCAGTATAAACTCTATGCAACGTAGTTGATCCAGAAGATAAATCTACTGCTCGTGCATTTGCTCTTTTACCTGGATCAGGATGTTCAAAAGTACTGTCGTAGTTTAGATCGTAAGTAAAGTTTGTTCTTGCTGGAACAGGTAGATAACCACTAGCTAAGATAGCCCTATCATACCACATTTTAAAGACTTTGCGTACAATAGGTTGAAAGTCTACTCTATCGATTTTGACCTTATTGATCCAGGGTTGAATATCGATAGCGGCTGTAGCCATATTACTATCTGAACTATCTCCTAGGGCTATGTTCTTTGGCATTTGAACACAACGGGCAGCGGCAGCCACAATTAGATGAATGAACTTAGTTCTATCATCGGAAGTATTGCTCATAGGTACACTCTCCAG
>Ga0209476_10000643_pt1 | contig 23947 bp, 21 predicted proteins | sample KloWWTrecipitate_FD_187179 | JGI IMG/M metagenome (GOLD analysis project Ga0209476, IMG submission 187179) | Active sludge microbial communities from Klosterneuburg, Austria, studying microevolution and ecology of nitrifiers - Klosterneuburg... | ecosystem: Engineered > WWTP > Aerobic digester... | reverse complement strand
GATCACGTCCTCGAAGGCTCGCTCGAACACACCGTCTCCACCATTCGCGCCGCCGGCGGCGAAGCCACCGCCATCGCCGCCGACATCTCCGATTACGACCAGTGCGTCCGCGCCGTCGAAGAGACCCGCGCGAAGTACGGCCCCATCGATGTCCTCGTGAACAACGCCGCTCTCACCTACTTCGTCCCGATCAAGGACTACCCGATCAGCAAGTGGCACCGTTCGATCGGCGTCAACTTCCACGCCCCCTTCTACCTCAGCCAGCTCGTGCTCGCCGATATGCTGCCGCGCAAGGCAGGCTCCATCGTCAACATCTCCTCCGGCGCCGCCATTGGCCCGGGCCGCGGCCCCTACAAGGCCGATTTCGGCCGCGGCGGCACGCTCTACGGCGCCGAAAAGGCCGCCCTCGAACGCTTCACCCAGGGCCTCGCCTCCGAGGTCTACCAGGATGGCATCAGCGTCACCTGCGTCTCGCCCTCCCAGGTCGTCCCCACACCGGGGACCGTCCACCACCACCTCGTCACCGGGATGGATGACCCGCGCGGCGAACACCCGATCCTGATGGCGAAAGCCGCCCTCCTGCTCGCCAGCGAACCGCTCGATAAGGTGACCGGCCGCGTCACCTACAGCCAGGAGATCCTCCAGGAGTTCGGCTGGATCACCGATGGCAAGGGCAGGGGCGTCAACGCGAAGGGCTCTGGCTACAGCCAGATCTAACACCTGCCTCGCCAGGCCCACCACCAGGCCGCCCGCGATCCACCGGTCCCGGGCGGCCTCCGTTTGCCCGCCTGTTGCCGCTCGCCCACCGCACACCCCAAACTTGGCCAGGACGGCCCCACCTATGCTCGAAAACGCCCACCGCCTCCGCCGCTCATTCCGCGTGGCCCGCACCGGCGCCCGCCTCTACCTCGGCTACAAACGCACCGAACGCCGCGCCCGCAAGCTCTCCCCCGGAGAAGCCGAAGCCGCCTGGGATGCCCGCCACGCGGCCGCCGCCGAGTCGCTCTATCGCCTCGCCGTCGATCTTCGCGGGCTCTATGTCAAAGCCGGCCAGTTCATCGGCACCCGCACCGATGTTGTCCCCGCCCCCTACACCCAATCCCTCTCCCGGCTCCAGGACCAGGCGCCCCCGCGCCCGCCCGCAATCGTCCGCCACACCATCGAATCCGAACTCGGCCGCCCCATCTCCGAACTCTTCGCGACCTTCGATGACACCCCGATCGGCGCCGCCTCGCTCGCCCAGGTCCACCGCGCCACCCTTTCCGATGGCCGGGAAGTCGTCGTGAAAGTCCAGTACCCCGAAGTCGCCGGCCTCGTCCGCCTCGATGTCCGCAACCTCCGCACCATCGTCCGCCTCGTCGCCTGGCGCGAGCCAAACTTCGATTTCCGCACCGTCGTCAACGAAATCGGCCGCCAGGTCCCCCTCGAACTCGACTTCGTCCGCGAAGCCGAAATGACCCGCCGCATCCGCGAAAACCTCGCTGCCGTCCCCGGCGTCGCCGTCCCCCGCGTCATCGATGGCTACACCGCCCGCAAGGTCATCGTCACCGAATACCTCCACGGCGCCCGCCTCCTGGACCGCGAACGCCGCGAAGCCATGGACATCGATCCCATCGCCTTCGCCCGGACCGTCGCCGAAGCCTATGGCCACCAGATCATGGTCGATGGGCTCTTCCAGGCCGATCCCCACCCGGGCAACATCCTCGTCCTCCCCGGAGGCCGCGCCGGCCTGCTCGATTTCGGGCTCACCAAGGAACTCCCGTCCGCCGCCCGTCTCGGCTTCGCCCGCCTGGTCATCGCCATCGGCGATCGCGATTCCCGCGGCGTGCTGGCCGCCTTCCGCGAACTCGGCGTGAAAACCAGGTCCGAAAGCCCGGAAGACGTCTTCCCCCTCCTCGCCGTCCTCTTCGATCCCCGCCCGCTCGATGTGGACCCTGCCCGCCAGACCGAACAACACCGCCAGACCATGCGCGCCAACCCGGTGGAAGCCATCCCCGGAGACCTTGTCCTCCTCGGCCGCGTCATCGGCCTCCTCCGCGGGGTGTGCGCATCGCTCGGCGCCCCGCTCAGTCCCATGGAGATGCTGCGCCCGTTCGCCGAGCAGGCCCTCGCCGCGGCGGACCCGCATTCGCCGCCAACGACCGGGGCGGTGTAGGCTCCGCCACCGACATGCGTGACCTCGGACAGGGACGTACCGCCATCGCCGAAAGCACCTGGGACTGGATGCTCATCCGCGAGCCCGATGGCTCACTCCTGCTCTCGGTTGTCTGCGGCTCCGTCGGCATCTACGAAGTCGATGTCGTCCTGGATGCGGAACAGACCGCCGCCTTCGAAGCGAACGGCGCCCCGGTCCTCCAGCATCTCGCCGAAGACGTCCGCAAGGACCCCGCCCACTACCTCGCCCTCCGCCGCCAGGCACCCTGAACCAGGCGCCGGCAACCTGCTACGCTCTCTTCCACCACCCCACGGAGTGCGCTGCTGTGCCCTCGAACGCCGAAGAGTTCGTCCCACCATCCGCAATGGTCGTCGTCGCCCACCCCGACGATGCCGAGTTCATGGTCGCCGGAACCGTCGCCAAGTGGGCGAGCCGCGGCTGTGTGGTCACCTACGTCATCATCACCAAAGGCGACAAGGGCAGCGATGACCCCACCATGACCAGCGAACGCCTCACCACCATTCGCGAGGCCGAACAGCGCGCCGCCGGCGCCGTCATCGGCGTCACCAACTACGAGTTCATGGGCTACCCGGATGGCTACTTGCAGCCCACCCTCGAACTCCGCCGCGACCTCGCGCGCCTCATCCGCAAATACCGCCCCTATCTCCTCTTCACCTTCGACCCCACCAATCGCTTCTTCAGCGACAATTATGTAAATCACCCGGACCACCGCGTCGCCGGTGATGTCGCCCTCGATGCCACCTTTCCCACCGCCCGCGACCGCCTGACCTTTCCCGAGCTCCTCATCGATGGCTACGAGCCGTGGAAGGTCCGCCAGGTCTGGCTTGCCGGCTCCGCCCAGCCGAACGCCTGGGTCGATATCAGCGAAACCCTCGAACTCAAGAAGACCGCCCTCCTCGCCCATCCCAGCCAGCTCGGGCCGGATGTCGTCGACTTCGCCGAGGGCTTCGCCCGCATGGCAGGGGCCGAACAGGGGATCGAGTTCGCCGAGGCGTTCCGCCGCTTCATCCTCGAGGTCGACCCCGTCCACGCCGAGGCCTGATTCCGCGGCTTCACCGGTCCTTCACCGGGCAACCGTCACCCGGGGGGACGGTAAAGCCATTGGCACGGTAACCGCGGGCGCCCGGCGGCCCGCGTACCTCACCCGGGAAACCCACATGCGCTACCTCCCCATCATCACGATTTTCGCCATCGCCGCCCTGACCGGCTGTTCGAGCTCGGAGGACGAACCGGCGCCCACGCCCACCACCACCGAAACGACAGCAGCGACCGCGACGCCCTCGCAACCCGCGACGGTACCGGCCAGTACCGCGACCGCGGCGCCCACCCAATCGCTGGCCGAGCCCACCCGGGCCCGCCCGGGGAAGGAAGCGATCCCGGGGACCGTCGACCGCGACGTGACCTACTGCACCCGCGGCGATACCGCCCTCAAGGCGGACATCTACCACCCCGAAACGCCCAACGGCGCCGCCGTCATGTTCGTCCACGGCGGCGGCTGGACCAGTGGAGACAAGACATCGGGCACCGGCAGCGAAGCCTGGCCCGAGCTCCTGAAGCGGGGCTACCTGGTCATGTCCATCGACTACCGCCTCGCCCCCGCGGACCCCTTCCCCGCGCAAATGCAAGACGTCACCTGCGCCGTCCTCTACCTCAAGCGCGAAGCTGCACGCCTCGGCATCGACCCCGAGCGCATCGGCGTCTATGGCGGCAGCGCCGGCGGCCACCTGGCAGCGCTCCTCGGCACCACCGGCGGCCACGGCTACGAAGCCGGCATCACCACCCTCAACGCCGAAGTGGCTGCCGTCGTCGACCTCTTCGGTCCGACCAACCTGACCGTCGAGTCCCCGGGCGCCTCCGGGCAAATCCTCACCACCGTCTTTGGCACCACCGACCGCACCTCAAAGGTGCTCCAGCAGGCGAGCCCGCTGCACAACGTCTCATCGGATGACCCGCCCTTCCTGATCATTCACGGTGAAGAGGACACCCTCGTCCCGATCCGCCAGTCAGAGCTGCTCCACGAGGCCCTCCTCGCCGCCGGCGTCGAATCCACCCTCGTCCGCGTCCAGAACGCGGCCCACGGCTTCCGGCCGCAGGGCGGCGACATTTCCCCGAGCCGCGAAGAGATCACCCGCCTCATCGCCGATTTCTTCGACACGCACCTGAACCCCTGAGCCTCAGTCCCCCTGGAGCGGGCTCATCCGTGGATCCGGCTGCCGCACGCCACCCGGCAGCCGGATCCGTTCGCTTGAGGCCCAGTACGCCCCCGCCACAAACACCGCACCGCTCACCACGTTCCCCAGCGTGACCGGTACCAGGTTGTGCACGAATCCGCCCCACGTCACCGTCTCCGGGTGGTCCATTAGGAGCGCCACACCCAGCAGGGTCATGTTCGCCACGCTGTGTTCGAACCCCGCCCCGAAGAACGCGAACAAACACCAGAAAACCATGATCAGCCGCCCCGACTCGCTCGTCGTCCGGAACGCGCACCAGACAGCCAGGCACACCAGCCAGTTGCAGAGCACCGCCCGGAAGAAGAGCTCATCCGCCGGCAGATTCATCTTCGCCGCCGCCACCGAGCCGACGAAGCCCGCCTGCGGCGCCGCCGAAAACACCCCGCTCCCCGCCACCAGCGCCGCCAGCAACAGAGACCCTGCGAGGTTCCCCACAAAGCTCACCACCCACACCGCTCCCACGGCTCCCGGCGTTACCGCCCGCCGCAGCAATCCCGCCGTCATCACCATCACGTTCCCCGTGAAGAGCTCCGAACCCGCCACGATCACCAGCGAAAGGGCCACCCCGAACGAGGCGCCCATCACCGTCTTCGTCCACGGCGATCCCGCCGCCGAAAACGGTGCGCCAATCGCGAACACCAGCACAATCGCGAACCCCACATAGGCGCCCGCCAGCATCGAAAGGATGAAGTACCCGTGTGGCACACTCCGCAGGCTGGCCGCTTTGCCACCAGCCGCCTGCGCCACGGCCCCAAGCGTCTCGTTCATCACACCGCCTCCAACGTGTTCGTGTGCTCCAGCAGCCGCATCACCGATAGCGGTACCGTCTGCTGGAAGCGCTGCCGCACCAGCGCCTCAACCAGCACCGGCAGGTCGGCCACGTGCACGTTATCCAGCACTTTCGCCGCCAGCCGCGCATCTTCGCCAAGCCTCCCTCCGGCGTACACGGTCACCGCTTCCTCCACCCGGTCGCCGAGCCGGATGTTCGCCCCCTGGAGGCCGATGTCGCCGACGTGGTGCTTCCCGCAGGCATGCACACAACCGCTCATGTAGATCCGCGTCCCCTTCGGCACCTGGATCCCCTTTCGCTCAAGGTCGGTTGCCAGGTTGAACGCGTGCGTCTTCGTATCGATCAGCGAAAAGTGGCAGTAATCGTTCCCCGTGCAGGCCACCAGGTTCCGCCACACCGCCGGCGGGTTCGGCCGCAACTTCGCAAGCAGCGGCTCTCCCAGGAACCCCGAAAGCGCCGCATCCGGCACGTGCGGCACCACCACGTTCTGGTCCACCGTCAGCCTCACCTCGCCCCCACCGTACTCCGTCGCCAGCCGCGCCAGCTCCTCGATGTCATCCGCCGTGGCCCGCCCGACGGGAACATGCAGCCCGATGTAATTCATCCCCGGCTGCCGCTGGGGATGAATCCCGAGGTGGTCGCCCGCCACCTGCAGGCGCTCATCGGTGCCTGCGCGCGGCAACGGCGCCCCGAATCGCGCCTCCACCTCCGCGCGCAGCCGCTCCTCTCCCCATTCCGCCACCAGCCACTTCAACCGCGCCCGCGTGCGAACCTCCCGCGAGCCGTGATCGCGGAAGACCTCCACCAGCGCCATGAAAAAGCGCACCACCTCCGGGGGCCGCACGAACACATCGAGCGGCGTGGCGAGCCGCGGCGATGTCCCGCCCAGGGCGCCACCCACCAGCACGTTGAAGCCAGCCACCCGCCGACCCTCGCTATCCGCCGTCGCCGGCACAAAGCCGATATCCTGCGTCTGCGCGTGGCCGCAGTCATCGCGGCAGCCCGCCACCGAGACATTCAGCTTCCGCGGCAGGTTGCTCAGGCTCTTCCCCGCGGCCCGGTGCGCCTCGTTCAGCGCCAGCACCAGCGGTGTCGAATCGAACAGCTCCATGCCGTCGATCCCCGCCAGCGGGCAGCCGATGAAGTTCCGCACGTTATCCAGCCCGGTCTGGCGCGCGCTCAGCCCCACGCTCTCCAGCCGCACAACCACCGCCGGGATGTCCGGCAGGCGCAGGTCTCGCAACTGCAACCCCTGGCGCGTCGTCAGGTCCACGGTCTCATGGCCATAGGCCCGTGCCACCTCGGCCACCGCCAGCAGTTGCGCGCTCGTCAGCGTCCCTCCCGGGATTCGCAACCGCATCATGAATGTCCCCGGACGTTGCGGCCGGTGGAACACGCCGAACCACTTCATGCGATTCAGCTCGTCCTCGCCGATCTCCTCCACCGGGGTATCGGCTTCGGCATAGGCGAGCAGCGCCGGCCATGCATCCAGCCCATCCTTCTCGGCCTTCATCGCTTCGAACTTGTTCATCGGGCGCCTCCTTGCCCACCCAACGGTAGGCGCCCAACACTTCACCGGCGTTTCGGCCGGATGAACGGACCATGACGTTCGGATTGCCGGCGTGTTACGCCGCGCCCGCCATCTTCGTGCTCGTCAGCCTCACGCTCCCGCGGTTGCCCAGCACCGAGCGGATACTCCGCGCCAGGTCCTCGCTCGCCCCCGCCCGCGGAAAGTCGAACTCCATCTCATCGCCCGCCGTATCCCGGATAACGAGCCGCACCTCGTCGCTCCCCGGATTGTCCTTCAACATCGAGACCACCATCTTCAGCAGTGCCTCATCCGCCAGCACATCCTCCGTCTCGAAGAGCGTAATCGTCAGCCGCGCGCCATCCGGTGTGACCGGCGACGCCACCCCCGGCCGCGAAGCCTCCGTCGTTGCGCCAGCGTGCTGATACCCGTTGGGCCGCCCGCCGGGGCCGCCCGAACCATTCTTTTGCCCGTCGCGCACACCCGGCGGCGGCACCTCGTTGCGCGCCTCTTCCTGCGCGCGCGGCGGCCGCCGTTTCGGCGCCTCCACCTGCCACTGTTCCGCCACAAACCCCACAACCGCACCTTCCTGCGATGAATACGGCGCCGCCTTGCGCACGTTCAGATTGATCCGGTCACCACGGTCGCGCACCTCCACCGAACACACGAGCACCCGCCCCTCCGCCCAGATCTCCTCCCCGGTCAACTCGATCGTGTCACTCCACACCGTCAGTTCCACGCTCCCCGAAAGATCCTCCAGATCGGCCACGTAGAACTTCCGCCCGTCCCGCGTCACCCGCGCCTGGATGCGGTTCACCAGCCCGGCCACCGTCACCGTCTGCCCGGCCAGCTCAGGCGTCAGATCCGCCAGCGCGTGCGTGGCATAGCGCCCCACATCCTGGGCCACCGCCTTGAAGGGGTGCTCCGAGACGTAGACACCAAGCAGCTCCTTTTCCCAGGCGAGCATGTCCTCCTTGCGCGCCGGCGCCGCCTCGAGCTCCAGCGCGGGCAACGGCGTCTCGACCTGGCTCCCAAACAGGTCGAACATCGTCGATTGCCCGCTTTCCCGCAGCTCGCGCTCCCGCTTCGCCAGCGAAACCAGCCGCTCCGCGTTCATCACCAGCGTGCCCCGGTCGCCCAGCAAATCGAAGGCCCCAGCCTTGGCCAGGTGCTCGATAGCGCGCGAATTCGCCGCCGAAAGATCCGCCCGCTTGCAGAAATCCTCAAGATCCCGGTAGATCCCCCCCCGCTCCCGTTCCACCACGATCCCCTCGCAGGCCGCGTTGCCCACGTTCTTCACCACCCCGAGGCCAAAGCGGATAGCCAGCGAGCCATCCTGCCGCCGCTCCACGCTGAAGTTGTCGAAACTCGTGTTGATATCCGGCGGAAGCACCGCTATTCCGAGCTTCGAACACTCCGCCACCGCCGATGCGATGCGCGCGTGCGTATCGGGGGAGTTCTTGGTGAGCTGGAGGAGGGCCGTCATGTACTGGACCGGGAAGTTGGCTTTGAGCCAGGCGGTCTGGTAGGCGATGTGGCCGTAGCACCAGCTGTGGGCCTTGTTGAAGGCGTAGCCGGCGAACGGTTCGATCAGGTCGAAGACGGCAGTGGCGTCTTCTTCGGTGTAACCATTGCCGACGGCGCCAGCGACGAAGCGCCCGCGCTCTTCGGCCATGACCTCGGCCTTCTTCTTGCCCATCGCCTTGCGCATGATGTCGGCCTGGCCCAGCGAGTAGCCGGCGAACTCGCGGGCGATGAGGAGGACCTGGTCCTGGTAGACGATCACGCCGTAGGTCTCATCGAGGATGTCGGCCAGGCGGGGATGCGGGTGAGTGATCGCGATCTTGCCGTGCTTGGCATCGATGTACCGCGGGATGTGCTGCATCGGTCCCGGGCGGTACAGGGCCACGAGCGCGCAAAGGTCGGAGATGTTGGTGGGCTGGAGATCCTGGACGTAGCGGCGCATGCCTGCGGATTCCAGCTGGAACACGCCGAAGGTCTCGCCCTTGCCGAGCATCTCCATGGTCCTGGTGTCGCCATCCGGCAGGTGGACGATGTCGAGCTCCTGGCCGGTGTTCTCCCTCACCAGGTCGACCGCCCGCTGCAGGATCGTCAGGTTCGAAAGCCCCAGGAAGTCCATCTTCAGGAGCCCGATCTTCGCCACCTGCTCCATCGCGAACTGCGTCATCGGGATGCTGTCTTCATCCCCCTTGCTCGGGCGCTGCAGCGGAACGTGCTCGATCAGTGGATCGCGCGAGATGACGACACCGGCCGCGTGGGTGCTGGCATGGCGGGAGACACCTTCGAGCTGTTTGGCCGTATCGAGGAGGCGGCGCACCTTGCTATCGGTCTCGTACGCCTCCTTCATCTCCTGGGATTGCTCAATGGCCTCAGGCAGGGTGATGTGGAGGACTTCCAGGACGAGGCGGGCGACGCGGTCGGTCTCCGCATAGGAAATCCCGAGGGCCCGGCCCACGTCGCGGATCGCCGCCTTCGCGCCCAGTGTCCCGAACGTGATGATCTGGGCGACGCGGTCCTTCCCGTACCGTTCGTAGGCGAACCGGAACATCTCATCGCGACGGTCATCGGCAAAGTCGAAGTCCACATCCGGCATTTCCCGCCGCTCGATGTTCAGGAACCGTTCGAACACCAGCCGGTTCGCCACCGGATCGATATCCGTCACCCGCAACACGTAGAGCACCAGCGAGGCCGCCGCCGAACCACGCACGCCCATCTTGATCCCCGAACGGCGCGCGTGGTCCGCGATCTCTTTCACCACGTACATGTAGTCCGTGAAACCCGTCTGGCGGAGCACGTCGAGCTCGTAGTTCAGGCGCTGCTCCAGCTCCGGCGTTACGTCCTCGAACCGCTCCCGCAGCCCGCGGAAGCACAGCTCCGCCAGGTAGTCATCGCTCGATCGCCCCACCGGCACGGGCGGCTCCGGCAAGAGCTGCCGGTCGAACTTCAGGTCCAGGTCGCACTCGTTCGCCACCAGCATCGTGTTCGCCAGGAACTCCGGGTTCTCCGGGAAGAGCACGCGCATCTCGTCTTCGCTCTTCACGTGGTAGCCGTGCCCATCGAACTTGTAGCGGCCCTCCTGGTCCACCGTCGCATTCGTCCCGATGCAGAGCAGCACGTCGTGCGCCTCCGCTTCATCCGGGTGCGTGTAGTGGCTGTCGTTCGTCGCCACCACCGCGATCCCCAGCTCCCGCCCGATATCCGCTATCGCCGGGTTCAGCTTCGTGAACTTCGCATCCCCGTGGTCCTGCACCTCCAGGTAGTAGTGGCCGTCGAACACCTCGCGGTAGTAGCGCGCCACGGCAATCGCGCCATCGCGATCCCCCTCCTGCACGCGCCGGTGGAACTCCGCCGAGGGGCACCCGCTCAGGACCGTGATCCCCGCCGAGTGCTGCTCGATGAGCTCCCGGTCGATCCGCGGCTTGTAGTAGTACCCCTCCAGGTTCGCCTTCGTCACCAGCGCGATCAGGTTCTTGTAGCCGGTCATGTTCCGCGCCAGCATCACCAGGTGGTACGGCGAACTATCGCCCCGCTCCCGCGATCGCCGCGACCCCGGCGCCACATACGCCTCTACCCCGATGATCGGCTTTATCCCCCGCGCCGTCGCCTCGCGGTAGAAATCCACCGCGCCGTAGAGCGCCCCGTGGTCCGTCATCGCGATCGCTTCCTGCCCAAGCGCCTTCACCCGCTCCATCAGCGGCGCCATCTTGCTCATCCCGTCGAGCAGCGAAAACTCAGTGTGAGTGTGTAAGTGGGTGAACATATCCGGGAGCCAAAGTCTACACGCCCACCACCCGGAGGGGGAGCGCCAGCACCACCCCTTTCCGCGGAGCTGCCTTCGCCCACCGGGCGTCGCCATCCCCATCTACCGCCCCGCTTCGAAATTTCGTCCCCGCGCTCCTATACTGCTCCTACACCATGGCTAGCCAGGCTCTTCTCCGAAAAACCCAGGCCGATATGGCCATCGAACGCGCGGCAATGCAGGTCCAGCAGCTTCTCCAGGAAGCCTGCGCCGAACTCCGGCCATTCCCGCCCTTCCCCAACGCCCTTTTTACCCACGCTATCGAATGTGACGACGGCGGGCTCGCCGCCGACCCCGATCGCGGCTGCATCGTCGTCGGCGAAGATGGCGGGCTCTATGAGCTCGAAATGGGCATCGACCACGAGTCGATCGAAATCCTCGACTCCTGGGATCCCGTCACCGCCCGCAAGGAAACCCTCAAGAAGATAGAGCTCCACCCCCGCGACCACCTGGTCTACGCCTACGCCGGCCTCATCGCCGTCACCGAACACCTGCTCGAACGGGAAGCCGGGGCCACAACGTGAAAACTCTCCTCCGCGCGCTCGCCATCCTCGGAGTCATTTCGGTGGCGGCCTACCTGGCCGCCAGGGTGATGCGGCGGCGCGGGGCGGGCAAACCGGAATGGGGATCCTGGGCGCCGCCCACCGTCGAACCTCCGCCTGCCCCACCCCAACCCGAGCCCCCCGCCACGAGCGAACGCGATGAAGCCGGCGCCGAAGCCTCCCGGCCGGAAGCCCCCGAACAGCCCGAGCCCCCGATCCCTCCAACCGCCGAGGCCGAGGCCGACGCAGGGGACACGGAACCCGAACCCGCGGACATCGCGCCAGCGGATCAAACCGTGCCCTCAACCGAATCGCCCGTCGATTTCGAGGAAGTGCTGGAAGCAGCCGAGCACGGCCGCGACCTCTACGAAGAGGCCCCCGCGAGCCTCACCGCCGAGTCCGTCGCCGGAGCACCCGAGCCCGGCCCGTTCGATGAGCTTACCGAGGCCTTCAACCGGCTCGCCGCCACTCCCGAACCGGAGACCCCAGAACCCGAGACTCCCGGCGATGATGAGCCGCTCCTCGGCGCCGTTGAAGAGGCGCTCAGCGATATCGAGCCCGCGCCCATCCCTTCAGCCGCCAACCGCTCCGCCGAATCCCACCTCGATGAAGGCAACGTCTACTTCAATGTCGGCCAGTACGGCCTTGCCATCGAACGCTACTCCCAGGCCATCGAAGCCGATGCCCGCCTCACCGCCGCCCACTACAACCGCGCCAACGCCCGTGCCCGCGCCGGCGACCTCGATGGCGCGCTCCAGGACTACGACCGCGCCATCGAACTCAACCCGGCGGATGCCGATGCGCTCAACAACCGCGGCATGCTCCATCTCTACCGCGCCAACTACTCCGCCGCCATCTCCGACTTCGATGGCGCCCTCGCCGCCGACCCATCCGATCCCACCGTCATGGTCAATCGCGGCCTCGCCCGCCTCCATATGGGCGCAGCCGGCGAAGCCCTTGCCGATTTCCGCGCCGCCAGCACCATGGATGATGCCGATGCCGCGGCACATTACGGCGCCGCCCAGGCCCTGGCCACCCTGGGCAACCGCGAAGAAGCCCTCCGATCCATCTCACGCGCGCTCGAAATCGATCCCGGCTACGCCCGCGAAGCAGCCGGCGACCCTCGCCTCGCCATGCTCCAGGGCGATGATGAGTTCCTCCGGCTCCTCCGCCAGAGCGGCAGCGGGCGAACTCAGCCCTGAATACGCCATTGCGGCCCCGCCCCCGTGGCGCTATCCTCCCGCCTGAAGGCGATGGAGTACCGCCGAGAACCGCCGTGCGCCGTACGTGCTGATGACTCCTACGAATCCGGAATCGTAGGAGTTTTTGTTTGTCCCCGAACCTGAAGCCAGACGCCCCCACTCCTTTGCGACTGGGACGCACCGTGCTCTCCCTCGCCGATGCCGCCGGGCACGCCGCCTCGATCCGCTACCTCGTCCGCTGGTCCATCCTGCTCACACCCCTCGCCATCCTCGCCGGCTCGGCTTGCGCCCTCTTCCTCTGGTCGCTCGATGAGGCCACCTCCTTCCGCCAGGACAACACCCGGATCATCCTCCTGCTCCCCCTTGCCGGCATCGCCGTGGGGAGTCTCTACCGCTGGCTCGGAAGCGAGGTGGAAGCCGGCAATAACCTGATCCTCGATCGCATCCACCAGCCCGGCGGCGGTGTTCCCGTCCGCATGGCGCCGCTCATCTTCGCCGGCACGGTCATCACCCACCTCTTCGGCGGCTCGGCCGGGCGCGAAGGCACCGCCGTCCAGCTCGGCGGCGGCATCGCCGGGGGCCTCAACCACTTCTTCCGCCTCTCCCACGAAGAACTCCGCATCTTCCTCATGGCCGGCGTCGCGGCTGGCTTCGGCGCCGTCTTCGGCACGCCTCTCGCCGGGGCCATCTTCGCGATGGAAGTCATCGCCATTGGCCGAATGGAGTACTCGGCGCTCATTCCCGTACTCTTTGCCAGTCTCGGCGCAGATTATGTAACAGCCGCCTGGGGGATCGAGCACACCCACTACGCCGTCGCCACACCCGCCAGCCCCTCCGAAACGCTCCCCTTCGATCTCGTGCTGATGGCAAAGGCCGTCGCCGCGGGTATCGCCTTCGGCCTGGCCGCACTCGCCTTCGGCGAACTCACCCACGAGTTCGCGCGCCTGCTCCGCCACATCATTCGCCGGCCCCTCCTCCGCCCCCTCCTCGGCGGCCTGCTGGTGATCGCCCTGGCCGGCGCACTCGGCAATACCGCCTACCTTGGCCTCGGCGTCACCAACCCCGCACGCGAGACATCCATCGTCTCCAGCTTCGCCGAAGGCGGGGCGTCCTCGTTCGCCTGGGCCTGGAAGATCCTCTTCACCGCGATCACCCTCGCTAGCGGCTTCAAGGGCGGCGAAGTCACCCCGCTCTTCTATGTCGGCGCCTCGCTCGGCAACGTGCTCGGCGATCTCTTCCACGCCCCGGCCGACCTTTTCGCCGCGCTCGGGTTCGTGGGCGTGTTTGCTGGCGCGGCCAACACCCCGCTCGCCTGCACGGTCATGGGCGTCGAGCTCTTTGGCGCGGCGAGCGGCCCCTACCTGGCCGTCTCCTGCTTCGTCTCCTACTTTGTCAGCGGCCACCGCGGCATCTACCTCTCCCAGCGCGTGGGCACACCCAAACACGCCCGCCTCGCCGCCCACGACGGAGCCACCCTGCGCGATGCCCGCCGGGCCCCGCCACCCGCCGAACCACCGCAAGCCGATCCGCCGCCCTCGAATCATCCTTAAGTAGGAGCAGGAACCACCGCGAGAATGATGCGGAGCGCCCCCGCGCCATGCCTACCATGGGCACATGTTGGCGCCATCTATCCAGTACGCCCGCGCCGCCGATACCGTCAGCATCGCCTTCACTTCCTTCGGCCACGGCGGAATCCCCGTGCTCGCCCTCCGGCCTCCCGAATCCAGCCACCTCGGCTTCGAATTCACCCTCCCGATGGAGACCCGCCACCACGAGTTCGAACGCCTCTCCGCCGCCCGCCGGGTCATCCGCTTCGACCCCCGCGGCGCCGGCCTTTCTGACCGCACCGTCGCCGGCCTCTCGCTCGAAGCCCGCCTGAGCGATATCGATGCCGTCGCCACCCGGCTCGGGATCGAACGCTTCGCCATCCAAGCCACCCTCCTCACCTGCGCCTGGGCCGTTGCCTACGCCGTCACCCGCCCGGGGCGCGTCACCCACCTCGTCCTCCACGAGCCCTACCTCGCCGGGCGCGACCTCTGGGACCAGCCCCGCCGCCGCGCGCTCGAATCACTCATCCCCCACGACTGGCACACCTATACCGAAGCCTCCATGTCCCACGCTTTCGATTGGGCCCCCGGTGATGTCCCCCGTGCCCTCGCCGCCCAGATGCGCGCGGCCATCTCCCCCGCCGTCTTCCTCGCCACCCTCGAAGCCGACCGCTCTATCGACGTTTCCGCCATGCTCGCCCACCTCACCTGCCCCGTCCTCGCGGTCCATATCGGCCAGAGCAGCCTCGCCCCGCGCGAACTCGCCCTCCGCGTCGCCGCCACCGCGCCCGATGGCCGGCTCGCGCTCCCGGCCACCTTCAACGCCTACATCGACCAGCTCAACGCATTTCTCGATTCACCGGGGCCAACCCCCGGCCCGGCTGGCCTGCAAGTCGTGCTCGTCGCCGATGCCGAGGCCGGGCCCGGCCGGATCCACGCCACCATCACCTCCCACGGTGGCGCCCCCCGCTCGCTCGAAGGCTCCTCCCTCGGCATCTTCCGCTCCGCCCAGGATGCCCTCCGCTGCGCCCGCGAGCTGGCCGGGGCGGCCGGGGCAAGCGTCGGTATCCATGGCAGCGAACCAGCCGCCGGCACGCCGTTCGAACTCGACCCTTCCGTCACAGCCGCCTCTCACGCCAGCACCGCCGCCCGGCCGGGCCAGGTCGTGGTTACCAGCGTCGTCCGCGAACTCGTTGCCGGGAAAGGCTTCGGCTTCGCCGAGCTGGCTGCCGGCCGGGCTCCCGCGGCGGGCGGTGCGTTCCGCCTGTTCGCGCTCGATGGAGTGCCCGGCCGATAATCTCCCCATGGATCAGTCCCAACCCGATGAGCCCTTCGCCCGGCGCTCAAGCTGGATCGCCGATACCCCGCCCGAAGGCGCCCGCGCGGCCCTCCACCGCCTCGCTGCCGCCATGCGCCAGATCAGCGATGCGCTCGCCGATATGGATGCACCCGAAGCCGACCTCCTGGACGCCGCGATAGCCACCGAACAGATCTACCAGGAACTCGAAGCTGCCCGTACCGGCCACCAGAGCCGCGGTTTCGCCGAATCGGCCGTCTCCGGCGATACCGGCGCCCTCGTCGATCGCAGCCCCTTGCTCGGCCTCGGCAACCCCATCGCCCCACCCCTCCACCTCCACGTCGATGGCGAAACCGTCGTCGGCGCCGCCACCTTCGGGCGCCAGTACGAAGGCCCCCCCGGGAACGTCCACGGCGGAATGATCGCCGCCGCCTTCGATGAAGCCCTCGGCATGGTCCAGGCGATGACCGGCCAGCCGGGCATGACCGGCACCCTCACCATTCGCTACCGCCAGCCCACCCCGCTCTACCGCGAAGTCACCTTCCGCGCCTGGGTCGAATCCGTCTCCGGGCGCAAAATCCACGCCCGTGGCACCCTCCACGCCGGCGACACCCTCTGCGCGGAAGCCGACGGCATCTTCATCGTCGTCGATTTCGAACGCTTCCGCGAAGCCCTCTCCGAACGCGGCCGCCCGCGCCCCACCTGACCAGCGGAAACCGGAAAGGCCATCCGCCGGCAGCAGATGGCCTTTCCGGGGTGGCCGCCCAGGGGAGGCGGCTCACCAGAGGAGGGAACGGAGAGCGTCTTTATCCGTAGCGCCACTCGGGTGTCGCTGTGTGGCAGCGCGGGCAATAGTGGTCGCGCTGGCCATATGCCTCGCTGCATTCGGGGCAGCGCCGCGCCGAATCCGCCGCCGCGTTCACCACGGCCGAATCGGCGAAGATCTTGCGCCACCAGGGATGTTGACCGGGTCGGAGCATCGAAAGCCTCCACGAGCAGGGGGCCCGCACATGCCCCGCACGCATCACGCGCACGGGCACCAGCGGTGCCGGGTACCTGAGAGGCCATTGCGGCAGGCTTGGCGGCTGCCACGCCTCTCCCTTTACGCCTGCGGGGTTAGCTGTCGGGTTCGGTGAGGGAGTTCACCTACCCGGCGCAAGGCCGGGATACACCCCAAAAGTTGGTTCCCCCGCTCCGTGTCGCCACGGATTCGGCGGCATAGTTGTACCACACCGCGCGCCGGTAGGTGTTAAGCGTTCGTAAATTGACCATGCAGATGCATCGCAACGGGCACGGGTTGCCCACCGGGGCCACCTGCCGGCTGGGAACGCTACTGGAAGAGCGCGCCCACGCTCTGCCCGGAGTGGATGCGGCCGATCGCGTCGCCGAGCAGGGGCGCCACCGGGAGAACCGTCATATTTGGCAGGCGCTTGGCCTCCGGAATCGGGATCGAATCAGTGACAACGATTTCGCGGGCGCCGGCCGCACTGAGGCGCTCGATCGCCGGACCGGTGAAGAGCCCGTGGTAACAGGCGATGATCGCATCCCTCGCCCCGCGGTCGCGGAGGATGCGCACTGCCTCGGTGATCGTGCCCGCCGTGTCGATTTCGTCATCGATGACGAGGACATTGCGCCCTTCGACTTCGCCAATGACGTTCATCGCTTCGGTGCGGCCGGTATTGCCGTGGCGCCGCTTCTCGATGATCGCGAGCGGCATATCGAGCCGGGCGGCCACATCGCGCGCGCGCTTCTCGTCGCCGACATCCGGCGCGACGACGACATAGTTCTCGAGGCGCTCATGCTTGAAATGGGCCGTCATCGTGAAGAGGGCATTGAGCTCGTCGAGAGGGATGTTGAAGAAGCCCTGGATCTGGCCGGCATGGAGGTTCATGGTCAGAACGCGGTCGGCGCCCGCCGTTTCGAGCATGTTGGCGATGAGCCGGGCCGTGATGGGGACGCGGGGCTGATCCTTCTTATCGCTGCGGCCGTAGGCGTAGTAAGGGATCACGGCAGTGATTCGGCCGGCCGATGCGCGCCGCGCCGCGTCGATCATGATGAGGAGTTCCATGATCGAGGTGTTGACCGGGCTGACAAAAGGCTGGACCAGGTAGACATCGCGCATGCGGATGTTTTCCTGGAACTGGACGAAGATGTTCTCGTTGGAGAACTCGAAAACGTCGATCCGGCCGAGCTGGCGGCCGAGGCGCGAGGCGATGGCCTGGGCGAGCTCGGGGTGGGCCCGCCCGGTGAAGATCGCAAGGTCGTTGTACACGGAAGGCCTCCCCGGTCCTGTCGTCGAACCGCCCCGCCATGGGCGCACCCGGAATGTACCATGGGCGGGCGTTTTCCCTGTAATCGCCCCCCCGCGCTACCTCACCTCGAACAGGAACTCCACCTCAACCGGCACACCCGAAGGCAACTCCGCCACCCCGAGGGCTATCCGCGCGTGGCGCCCCGCCTCGCCCAGCACATCCGCCAGCAACTGCGATGCGCCGTTCACCACCAGCGGATGGCTCGTAAACCCCTCCGCACTCGCCACGTAGCCCGCCACCCGCAGAACGCGCGCGATCCGGTCGAGCGATCCCAGCTCGGCCCGCGCCACGCCCAGCGCCTGGATCGCGCACACCCGTGCCAGCTCCGCCCCCTGCTCGATTGTCACCCCGGCGCCGAGCTTGCCCTGCATCGCCACGCCCGAGCCATCGGCCTTCCGCGGAACCTGCCCGGAGACAAACAGCTGGTTGCCGGAAAGCACGCAGGGGACGTACAAACCCCCGGGCGCCCCCGGCGCCGGCAGCACGATCCCCAGCTCCTTGAGCCGCGCCTCCGCACTCACTGGTACTCACCCAGCAGCGTGCTCACCACGTTCTCGAACTCTTCCGCGCTGTAGCACTCGATCACGATCTTCGCACCCTTCTTCTGCGGCTCAACCTTCACCCGCGTGCTGAGCGCCCGGCGAAGGCGCGATTCAATATCCGAAAGTGCCGCATCCCGGCGGGCAGTCTGAGCACCCGGCGTGGCACTCGTCGCCGGCGTCACCGCCAGCTGCCTCCGCACGAAACTCTCCGTATCGCGCACCGAAAGCTTCCGCTTCACCACGTCGCGCCAGGCAGTCACCCGGCCCCGGCCCTCGGGCAACCCGAGCAGCGCCCGGGCGTGGCCTTCCGTAATCTCACCCGCCACCAGGCTCCGGCGGATCTCCGATTCCAGCTGCAGCAAGCGCAGCGCGTTCGCCACCGTCGCGCGGTTCTTGCCCACGCGCCGCGCGACCTCTTCCTGCGTCAGCCCGTATTCCTCTACGAGCCGGCGGTAAGCCATCGCTTCCTCGACCGGGTTCAGGTCGGCCCGCTGGATGTTTTCGATGAGTGCCAGCTCGAGCAACTCCCGGTTTGCCGCCTCGCGCAACACCACCGGCACCGTGTCCAGCCCGGCCAGCCGCGCCGCCTGCAGCCTCCGCTCGCCCGCGATCAGGCGGTAACCGCCGTCCTCGTCCCGGCTCACCACCAAGGGCTGGATGATCCCGTGCTCCCGGATCGAATCCGAGAGCTCCCGCAGCTTCTCCGGCTCGAAATTCGTCCTGGGCTGCTCCGGGTTCGGCGAAATCAGGTCGATATCCAGTTGCTCAGGCCCACTCCGGCGCCCCGGCGCAGCGGGTGGCAACGTAGTAGCCACGACGCTCTGGGGCGCCTCCGGCTGTTCTGCCGCGGAATCCGCCCCGGGCTGCTCCGCCGTCGCCGCCGGTTCGTCCCCGGGCGGCGGTGGCGCGGCCGCCGCACCGCCGAAGAGGGCGTCCAGCCCACGGCCCAGTCCTCGTTTCGGCTGCGTCATACGGCAACTCCTGCGCGTTCAAGCAGTTCGGATGCAACTGCATCGTAGGCCGCCGCCGATCGGCCCCCTTCGTCGTACCGGAAGATCGATCGCCCGTGGCTCGGCGCTTCGCTCAGCCGGACTGACCGCGGAATGATCGTCCCGAACGTCTGTGGGAAGTGTCCCCGCACTTCATCCACCACCTGCTGAGCCAGCCGCGTCCGCGCGTCGTACATCGTCAGGATCAGCCCGAGGACGTGCAGGCCCGGGTTCAGGCTCCGCTTCACCAGGTCCAGCGTCTCCATCAGCCGGCTCAATCCTTCGAGCGCCATGTACTCGCACTGCACCGGGATGATCACGCTATCGCTCGCCGTCAACGCGTTGATCGTCAGCAGGCCCAGCGATGGCGGGCAATCCACCAGCACCCAGTCGTACTGATCGCGCACCGGGTAGATCGCGTTCGCCAGCCGCCGCTCGCGCGCCAGCACGGGGACAAGTTCAACTTCCGCCCCCGAAAGCTCCGCGCTCGATGGCACCACGTCCACCCCTTCCTCCTCCACCCGCACAATGCAATCGGCCATCGGCACATCATCCAGGATTGCATCGTAGGTACCGCGCTGCTCTCCACCTCCGGATACGCCGAGCGCCGAAGTCGCATTCGCCTGCGGGTCCAGGTCGATCAACAGCACGCGCTGCCCGTGCCGCCCCAGCGCCACCGCCAGCGATACCGCCGTCGTCGTTTTGCCCACCCCGCCCTTCTGGTTCACCAGTGAAACGATCTTCGCCACCATCAGGCTGCCTCCCGGTTCATGCGTGCTTCAATGGCAGCACGCGATGGCAGCCCGGCCACGCCGCCGCCCTCCACCGCGAGCGCCCCGGCCGCAAGGGCGAACCGCATCGCCATTGCGAGGTCGTCAGTCTCCGCAAGGCGGACCATGAAGGCGGCAGCAAAACAATCCCCGGCCCCCGTGGGGTCCACCGGGCTCGCCGGCAGGGCTGGCCAGTGCTGCGCTGTGCCATCCAGTTCGAACAGTGTAGCGCCATTGTGGCCACGCGTCAGGATCGCCAGCGTCCTGGCAGCCGCCAGGCTCCGCGCAAGCCCCTCCGCATCTCCCGTATCCTCATCGCTAAAGAACGCGATCCAGCCCGGCCGCGCAAACTTCGCAGCGGCCCGCAGCGGCTCCGGGTGGTGGATTACCCGGCCATCCGGAGCCACAGCCCGCAACGGCCCCTGCAGCGCCACGGCCGTGAGCGCATTCTTGAATCGCAACGGCGCCTTGCGGAATTCGTGGAAGGCCGGCGCGTACATCACCACATCCGGCTCCTCTCCACGTTCCAGGTGCGGAACGATCGCCAGCGGCTCCCCCGGCGAAAGGAGCAGCTGCGCACGGTTTCCCCGCGCATCGTAGCGGTTTGCATACCGCGGCAGATCGCCAGCCGGCGTGGAGCGCACCTCAATCCCATCGAGCGCCCGCCCGTCGAAATCCGCGTGCATCCCCGTGATCAACGTCGTGCGCGCGCCCAGCGCCCGCGCCATCCGCGCCGTGTACAACGAGGGCCCACCCGGCGCCCAGCCGCCACCGGGCGTCTGATCCAGCGTCACATTGCCGGCAACCAGCGTGTGCGTCGCGGTTCCTCCTGCTACCTCTTCCGGCTGATGACCACCTTGCGGTTCTCACCCTCGCCGATGCTGTTCGTTTCGAGCTCGGCGTCGTCGGCAAACGTCATGTGTACCAGCCGCCGTTCGGCAGCCGTCATCGGTTCGAGCGTGATTGGCGTTCCACCTTCGCGCACCCGGTCCGCCATCCGCTTCGCCATCGTGATGATGCGCTCTTCGTTCCGGTGCCGGTAATGCTCCACATCCACCGTGACTCCGCCCGCCCCCGGGAACCGGCGCGAAACAATCAGGTTCACCAGGTACTGCAGCGCCGTCAGCGTATCGCCCCGCCGCCCGATCAGCAGCCCCAGGTCCTCGCCCTTGATATCGATCACCGCAAGCGTGCTGCCGAGCCCATCCCCCGCGGTTACGGGTTCGCGTATCGAAATCTCCACGTCGATGTCGAGGAGCCGCAGGATATCGTCGATCGTCTGCGCTGCCGCATCGACTGCCTCGGCATTGATATCCGGGGCGATGTATTCCTGTGGCTCGCGCGCCTCATCCCGCGAACGCGAACGGCGTTCGGGCCGTGGCTGTGCCGGCCGCTCCTCGCGAGGCTGCTCGCCCGGGCGCCCACCACGTGGGGCACGATCGCCGCGCCCGCCCCGGCCACCGCGATCGGCGCCTTCGGCCGGCGCCGCCGCTTCCCCGCGCGGCCGCGAGAAGTCGGCGTCGGTCAACTTCGGCATAACCGGTTCAACACTGCCCCGGCCTCCCCGGCTGCCGCTCGCCGGCCCGCGCTGGCCGGCCCGCTCGTCCCCGCGTCCCCCTCCCCCGCGCTGTGGACGCTGGCCATCACCCCGCCGGGGCTGGCCGCTCTGCTGTCCGCGAGGAATACGCGTATCCGGTGCGGGAGACGGGGCCGATGTGCGCTGGCCCCCGGCAATCCGGGTCACCCGCACGACGGCATCGCGCGCACCTCTCCCGAACAATCCGCCACGCTTTCCTTCATCAAGGACGACGAACTCCACGTCGTCCCGCGTGGCGTTGAGTTTGGCGAGCGCCGTGTTAAGGGCGTCGTCGACGGTTTTGCCGCTTGTTTCGGCCTGGTCCATTGGTGGTCCTCAATTCGCGATCAGGGGTAGGAGCGGCCGGCGTAGGCTGGTCGGCCACCACGGGCGCCGAAAGCTGGCGCACCTTGAAGAGTGGTTCGATGCCGAGTGCAGGGAACCCATAGGTCAGGATGTTAAAGGCAATGCCCACAAGAGAGTTGACCACCCAGTACAGGCTCACGCCGCTCGGGAACTGCAGCGCGAAGAACGCGAACATCAGCGGCAGCATCACGTTCATCATCTGCTGCTGCTGACGCGCCTGTTCGTTCGTGGTCACCGTCACCGTGGTCTTGGATTGGCCCCACGTCGTGATGCCCACAAGCACAACGAAGAGCAGGTTCGGCTCGCGCAGGTCCATCGCCAGGAAATGCTCCTGGACCGGCACGGCATGCTGGAGAAACGACCAATCGTAGAGGTGGCCCGAAAGCTTCTCCAGAGCTTCCGGGGAGTTCGGCAGGGCGATGCGGACCGCGTTGTACAGCGCAATCAGGATCGGAAACTGGATGAGCATCGGCCCCAGGCACCCGAAGGGGTTCACGCCGCTCTCCCGGTAGAGCTTCATCACCTCTTCCTGGCGGCGCTTCGGATCGCTGTACTTCTTGTTGATCTCCTGGATCCGCGGCTGGATCCCCTGCATCGACCGCGTCGCGTGCAGCTGCCGCAACGTCAGCGGGAAGGTCACCACCCGGATCAGGATCGTAAACGCGATGATCGCCAGCCCGAAGCTATCGAAAAGGACGTTGTTGAGCAGAACCAGCAGGTTCACCATCGGATTCAGCAGCAGCAGCGTGAACACGTCCCCGATCACTTCTTCACCCCGCTCAGCTCAACTTCCACCACAGAGTAGTTCTGCGGGTTCGCCCGGAAGAGCCGCCCCTTCGTCGTCACCAGGTAGGCGATGCCGCCTTCGACCGTGATGTTCGCGCGTATCGTCCCCGCATCCTCCACCGGCACCCGGTTCAGCACCTCGCCCGTCGATGCCTTGATAAACGTGACCACCGGCTTCCGGTCGGCCACCACCAGCACATCTCCGATGACCGCGGCCCCCGCCTTCACGCGCTCGCCCTCGACGCCCACGGGCTCCCAGGCCGCCTTTGCGCCCGACTCCGTTATGTCGAGTGCGTACACGTGCCCGCCGAAATCGCCGAAGTACACGCGCGATGCATCCCCCGCGGGCGCAGTCCAGACCCAGTCCTTCGCCCGGTAATCCGCGAGCACCTTCCCGGTGGCCGCATCGAGAATGTACACGTGCCGGTTGATGCTCGGCACGAAGAGGCGGCCATCACCGAGTGCCGTCACATTGGCGATCGCCCCCGTTGCCGTAAACGGCGCATCCCAGGCCGGCGAGCCATCCCGCGTCGAAAGAGCGCGGAGTTCGCCACCCATCGTCGCCACAAAGACCCGCTCGCCGTCGACCGCAGGTGTCGCCCAGATTCCCCGGTCGAAGCTGACGGGCCCGGGCCATGCCGGCGTTCCATCGGCCGCGTTCCACGCATAGAACCGCCCTTCGGTCGTCCCGAAGTACAAAATGCCATCGGCCAGCGTCAGACCGCCGGCGATATTCCCATCGATCTGCCCCGCATTGGTACCGTCCACGGGCCAGGCTGGCCGCCCATCGGCGGTATTGAGCGCAAACACTCCGGCCGAGAAGGTCGCGAGGTAGACGCGGTCGCCATCGATGACCGGTTCGCCGTAGAGCGCCTCGGGCTCGATCTTCTTATCTGAATCGCGATCCTTATCGGGGAACGTCCAGCGCGCGGTCGCGCTCCCGTCGTCTTGCAGGGTGACTGCGGAAAGGTGGCCCTTGGAGGTTGCCACGTAGACATCCTGGCCGTTGACCACAGGCGCGGCCCAGCCATCGGGGTTCGTAACGCCCACGCATCCGGCGAAGAGGGGAAGGAACAGGAGTACGGCCACAACGAGGGAGGCCCGGCTGCGATTCACCGCGACATCGTAACAGCGCCGCCACTTATGGGCTGAGAAGGGTTTCACGTGAAACGTAGGCGAACATATGTACTATTCCGGCGACTCAGCACGCTCGCCATCCGGTGTTTCACGTGAAACGTGGCAGCCCGCAGCCGGGTCGCGCCGCCATGGCCCATCCGCTCACCTCTGGCCGCCCCTGCCCTCCCAGAGACCCGCCATGAGCCGCCGCTCTCCATCCCAGGCCTCGACGCCGGGACCTCGTCCACCTGCCTCGTAGATGCCTGCGGCAGTGTGTGTTTCACGTGAAACACCAGCTCAGAGGAGCGGCCTCTTCAACGCCCGGTAACGTACTCCCCGGCCATGCTTCACGTGAAA
>Ga0209476_10000642_pt1 | contig 23951 bp, 20 predicted proteins | sample KloWWTrecipitate_FD_187179 | JGI IMG/M metagenome (GOLD analysis project Ga0209476, IMG submission 187179) | Active sludge microbial communities from Klosterneuburg, Austria, studying microevolution and ecology of nitrifiers - Klosterneuburg... | ecosystem: Engineered > WWTP > Aerobic digester... | reverse complement strand
AAGTGCGCAGCGCCCCGACGGTGGGGAGGGAGAGGCCATCTACCGCGTCGGGCGGATCACTGCGTCCTACCTCCATTTCTGGTTCCCATCCAATCCGGCGGCGGTGGCTGCACTACTCGACGGCCGCTGAGCAGCAGCCCCGGTGCGGTACTGCTGGCACGTCGGGTACTTGAGGGTGAGCGCGGGGTGCGTCGGCAGGCACCCGTGCCGTACCTTCAAGCGCGTGTGCTGCGGTTCCGGTGGTGGATGAAGGAACGCCGGTTTTGACGCGCGGCGGTTTCGCTTACGCGCAGAACTGGCCATAGAGCGTCTGGATCACCGCCATCGCCCTGGCGTCCTTGGCGCGGTAGTAGATCTGCTTCCCTTCCCGGCGCGTCGCCACCAGGTTTTCCCGCCTCAGCACCGCGAGTTGCTGCGACAGCGTGGGTTGCTCGATGCCGAGCTCGCCTTCCAGCTCGCCCACGTTCATCTCACCTTGGGAGAGCTGGCACAGCAGTATCAGGCGATCGGTGTTGGCCAGGGTCTTCAGCAGTCGACTGGCCTCGTCCGCGCGCCCGCGCAGGCGGGCTAGATCGAGCGTGGTGTCCTGTTGCGTCGTCATCGGAACCTTTTGGCCTGGGTGGGAAACTCGGCATCGACCAGCAGAGCGATGGTCCGCCACGGCTGCATGCGCGCGTCCGCCCACGCCAGAGTGAGCCTCGGGTAGGCCTGAAAATCTGTCGTATCGTTGAGGAAGGTTTGTATTTTATCGAGTCATATTATATTTCTTTTGAAACTGAATTTCAGCGCGCGTATGCTGCACTTGACACGGTGATGTGCAATCTGTCGATTGCACTTGCCATGAACGCCCTTGCCGGCCTGACTCTCCAGGAGATTTCTTCCCATGCAATACACGCTTTTCATGGACAAGTACCCCACTCATCATCTTGATCTGCTCAAGACCGATACGGCCTACGGATCGGTGGATGAGATCATTGCCTTCTTTTCCGCCAAGGTAGAGGCGGATCCGCGCGCATGCCTGATCGCGGAGTTCGATCATTACGCCCACACGCGCGCGCTGCCCGACGGTGAAATCGCCGCAAACATACGCGCGGCCAAGCACCTGGTGTTCTGTTTCGGACTCAAGCTCCCCAACCCGCTGGCCATGGCGCCCCGCCCGCGCTCGATCGGCGTGTGCGAGCTCGACGACCGTTTCAGCGTTGTATTTCTCGAGGCGCCCAATCCCGCAATGAACGTAACCATGCAGGAGTGGGTCAGGGAACTGGAAGGGTTCAAGCCGAAGCCTGCCTGAGTGATCGTTTTCAGCCTGGCGGTGTGTTCGGCAATGGACTCAGCCCGAGGTACGCGCCGTTGGGTGCGCGCCCGGGGCCGCCCTATGGCGGCGTTATAATTGAGAGGATATCTTCTCCCGTCAGGAATCTGCCGTGTCCGAACGTTTCACCGTTGCCCTGCAATACGCCCTGCCCAAGCGCGCACTGACCCAGCTTGCCGGCAAGCTCGCCGGCCTGCGGGGCGGCAAGGCGACGACGGCGGTGATCCGCTGGTTCATCAAGCGCTATGGCGTAAACATGGACGAAGCGGCGAACCCCGATCCGGCCAGCTACGCGAGTTTCAACGAGTTCTTTACCCGCCCGCTGCGTGACGGTGTGCGGCCGTTCGCCGTGGCCGACTACCTGTGTCCGGTCGATGGCGCCATCAGTCAGTTCGGCCCGATCGTGCGCGACCAGCTGTTTCAGGCCAAGGGTCACACCTACAGCACGACCACGCTGGTCGGTGGTGACCGCAAGCTGGCAGCACAGTTCGAGGACGGTGAGTTCGCCACGATCTATCTCAGCCCGCGTGACTACCATCGCATCCATATGCCCTGCGATGGCCGCCTGACGCAGATGATTTACGTGCCGGGTGAGTTGTTTTCGGTGAATCCGGCGACCGCACGCGGCGTGCCTGGCCTGTTCGCCCGCAATGAGCGCGTGGTGTGTGTGTTCGAAGGCGTGACCGGCCCCTTCGTGATGGTGCTGGTGGGGGCCACCATCGTCGGCAGCATGGCGACGGTGTGGCATGGCGTGGTCAATCCGCCGCGGCGGCCCGATATCGAGAAGTACAGCTATGCGGCCGGCGAAATCGAGCTGCGCAAGGGCGATGAGATGGGTCGCTTCCTGCTTGGCTCGACGGTGGTGATGCTGTTTCCGAAGGGCGCAATGCGCTTTACTTCCGACTGGGCAACAACACGCGCAGTGCGCCTGGGCGAGGTGATGGGGCAGGGCCCCAGCCAGTAGCGGATGCAGCCAGAGACTGGAATCGAATCATGATCGTCCCGGAAAAAGTCCCCGCACATATGCGCCCTGACGTTCTCAAGCCTTCCGCCACCGAGCGGCTTGCCGTCCGTGGTCTCGACTACCAGGTCCGCCGCTGGGGCCCGCGCGATGCGCCGCGGCTGTTCCTGCTGCACGGCTGGATGGATACCTCTGCCACCTTTCAGTTCGTGGTCGATGCGTTGCGCCATGACTGGCAGATCATCGCCCCCGACTGGCGCGGCTATGGCGGAACCGCCTGGCTTGGCCGTCCGTACTGGTTTCCGGACTATTACGCCGATCTCGACGTGCTGCTTGCGCACTACGCGCCCGACGGTCCGGTGCGTCTGGTGGGCCACAGCATGGGGGCCAACATCGCCAGCATCTATGCCGGCCTGCGACCACAGCGTGTGGCGCAATTGGCGATGCTCGACTTCATCGGGCTCAAGCTGCCGGTCGATGGCGATTCGCCGACCCAGCTCGAACGCTGGCTCGATGCCCAGACCGTACCGCCGCAGCTGCGGGCCTACCCCGATCACGATGCGCTGGCGCGCAGGCTGCGCACGGCGAACCCGCGCCTGAACGCGGAACGGGCCGATTTCCTCGCCCGCCAGGTGTCGCGGGTGCGCGCCGACGGTCTGATCGAGATCGCCGGCGACCCATGGCACAAGATTCCTTCGCCGCTTGTTTACCGCATTGAGGATGCAATGGCAGTCTGGCGCCGTGTCCGCGCGCCGGTGCTGATGCTGTTTTCCGCGCAGGGTTATGTGCAGCAGCGCTTCGGCGATGACCCGGACGCGTTGCGCAGCCGCCTGGATTGTTTCGCCGATGTCCGTGTCGAGACCGTGGCTGACGCCGGTCACAACCTGCAGCACGACCAGCCCGAACGCGTGGCGGCTGCACTGGAAGACTTCCTCGCCCGCGAGCCGGCATGAGGCCTGGCTGTTTCACCGCGCGCTTCGAACGTCAGGTGCTTGAGTGTCGCGCGCGTCCTGCGACCTGCGCCTTGCCGCCGGACCGCTCAGGCTGCCTTGCTGGCGCAGTTTTCAGCGCGCTCCGAACTGTCGTATCCGTGCAAGTGCGCCGGGTGGTAGCGCGCCGAGCAGGGCACCGACCGACACCACCACGATGCCGACGATGGTCGTCGGGCCCAGGGTTTCATCGAGAATCATAAAGCCGCCAATGGCGGAAAAGGCGGGCACCAGGGCGAGCATCATCGAGGCCTCGCCGGCGCCGACCTTCTGCACCGCATAGCTGTACAGGCCGCCAGCCAGCAGCGCGGCGATGATCCCCTGATAAACGCACTGCAGGGTGATCGCGCCCCAGCTCGCTTCGCCGATGGCGCCAGGTAGCCAAAGCAGATACACCGGCAGGTAGGCAAGCGCCGAGAAGCTGGCGATGCCGAGAATGCCAAGCTGGGGCCGGATCTGCCAGCGCCGCATCAGCAGGCCGAAGATCGCCCAGCACAGCGCGGCGCCGAGGAACAGCAGGTCGCCGATCCATTCATTGCCGCGCGCTGTCGCAAACAGGCTGTGGAAGCCGATCAGCAGCAGGCCACAGCTGGACAGCACGAGCGCGGCCACGGTCTGGCGTGAAATGCGGAACTGCGTCATCACCGCCATGATGACGACGGTCCAGAACGGGATGCCGCCATTGACGAATACGCCGGCATGCGCACTCGGCGCAAAGGCGAAACCCGAATAGACCATGATGCCGTAGCCCAGCCCGCCAAACGCCGCCAGCACCGCATGCCGTGGCCAGTCCTGCCGCGGCACGTAGCGCAGGAAAAGCGGCAGCGCGATGGCGCCGGACACACCGAAGCGCATCGCGGCAATGTCGAAGGGCGTGAAGGTGGCGGTGGCGCCGAGGCGCGACACGATGTTGAAACCCGACCAGAACAGCACGACGGCAAGCGCGGCGAGCAGGCCCTTGCGTGTGTCCGGGTTTCCAGGGCGATGCGCGTTCAATTTAGCTCCGCTTGAGGGCAGGGGCCGACCGTAGCCCTTGAGCCGGGACAGTCGGCTGGTCTGAGGGGTGTCGTCCAGCATCGATTCGTCGTAGGGACGGCATGGTTGTCATCTCCGTCCCCCGAGTATGCATCGACCTGATGCAAAAAGCGTTCAGGCCAGGCTCATGCGCCGCGCCGCCTCGCGCAGTTCGGCACGGAAGTCCGGATGAGCGATGCCGATCAGCGCCTCGGCACGCTGCTTCGCGGTCTTGCCCCGGAGCTGGGCGATGCCGAACTCGGTGACGACGTAATTGATGTCGTTCTTGCTGGTGGTGACGTGGGTGCCCGGCGACAGCACCGGCGCGATGCGCGACACGGTGTCGTTCTTCGCCGTCGATGGCAGCACGATGAAGGCCTTGCCGTTCTTCGAGCGGTTTGCCGCACGCACGAAATCCACCTGGCCGCCGGTGCCCGAATAGGGCAGATGGCCGAGACTCTCGGAGCCGCACTGGCCGAGCAGATCGATCTGCATGGTGGCGTTGATCGCGCACAGATTGTCATTGCGCGCCGCAATGTAAGGGTCGTTGGTGAAGTCGACCGGGTGCATTTCCACTGCCGGGTTACGGTGCAGGTGGCGGTAGAGTTTGTTCGAGCCGAGCGCGAAGGTGGCGATCGTCTTGCCCGGCATGAAGGTCTTGCGCCGATTGGTGACGGCGCCCGATTCGATCAGCGACAGGATGCCGTCACCGATCATTTCGGTGTGGAGGCCGAGGTCGCGCTTGTGCTGCAACTGCATGACCACCGCGTCGGGAATGCCGCCGTAGCCAATCTGCAGCGTGGCACCGTCGTCGATCAGGTCGGCCACATACTTGCCGATGGCCTCCTGCACCGGGCCGATCTGCGGCAACCCGACTTCAAACAGCGGTTCATCGCGTTCGACCAGGGCGGAAACCTGCGATACATGGACATGGCAGTCGCCATTGGCGAAAGGCACATTCGGGTTCACTTCGAGCAGGATGACGCGGGCGCGGCGCACTGCGGCCATCGTGTAATCCGGCGCCAGCGACAGGCTGAAGTAGCCGTGCTCGTCCATCGGCGAAGCCATCGACACCACGACATCGGCAGGTAACAGGCCACGGTCGAGCAACATCGGCAGCTCGGAAAAGTAAGCGGGGATGTAGTCCACCCAGCCCGCCTGGCCGCCGGCGCGGGTTGCGCCGCCAAAGAAATAGGCGTCGTGGCGAATGTTGGCGCGGGTCTCCGGGTCGAGGTAGGCGAATTTGCGCAGCGGCAGGATCTGGCTGACGGCCACGTCCCGTAGCGTATGGCGGCGATCGGACAGCGCCTGCAGCAGGGCGGGCGGTTCGCCCACGCCGGTGGGGACGACGACGGTGTCACCATCGCGGATCAGGGCGACGGCATCGGCGGCCATCATGCGTTTTTGTTGGTATTGGGCTTCCGGCGTGCTCATGTTGTCTCCACGGCGAGGTGACGGGCTGTCTCCATGCGCCCGGATTATACCTTTTTCCATACTAAAGCGTATGGAGTTGGCAGTTCGCTCCGGATGCTTACTGCCCTTGCTGTCGCGCGCGGCAGACGCTCGTTGGAGCGTCCTCCGCGCTGAACGTCAACGTCCGCCGCCGGATTTGGCCGAGAACAGGGCGGCACGCGGCGCAGGGCGGCGATTCTGTCCCTGTCCAGCGCCGCTGCCTTCCGGGCGACGGTTGGCCGGTGCGCGGTTGCCATCCACTTCTGCATGGCGTGACGGTGCGTTGCGATTGCCGTCGACGTCCCCGCGCGACTGGGGTGCTCGGTTGCCATCGACCTCGCGCGGCCCGTTCTGGCGCGGTGCGCGGTTGCCGTCGACCTCGCCGCGTGGGCCTTGGCCAACGCGCGCGGCGGGCTTGCCCTGAGCGCCGCTGCGTCCGCCGCCGGCCGGGCGCTCGGTGCTGCGCGGGCTGCTGCTTGCGGCTTGCGGACGACCCTGGCGGCCACCGCCGCCGCGACGCGGCATGGGTTCGCGCTGATGGTCAGCGTCGTGCGCAGCTTCGCTGCCGGCGCTGGGCACGAAGTCCTCGGCGACGGCACGCTCGATGCGGCGCTTGATGAGGCGCTCGATCCCGGTCAATAGATTGACTTCTGAGCTGTCGACCAGCGAGATCGCATGGCCGGCAGCGCCTGCACGACCGGTGCGGCCGATGCGGTGCACATAGTCTTCAGCAACATTGGGCAGCTCGAAGTTCACCACCTGTGGCAACTGGTCGATGTCCAGACCGCGTGCAGCGATGTCGGTCGCGACCAGCACCGGCAGCGAGCCGTCCTTGAACTGCGCCAGCGCGCGGGTGCGCGCGGCCTGGCTCTTGTTGCCGTGAATGGCCGATGCCGGGATGTCGTGCTTGGTCAGGTATTCGGCGAGCTTGTTGGCACCGTGTTTGGTGCGGGTGAACACCAGCGCCTGAAACCACTGCTTTTCCTTGATCAGGTGGGCAAGCAGCTCGCGTTTCTGCTTCTGACCGACCATATACACCGCCTGCTCGACGCGCTCGGCGGTGGTGTTGCGCGGTGCCACTTCGACGGTGGCTGGGTCGTGCAGCAGGCCCTTGGTCAGCTCGCGGATCTCGTCCGAAAAGGTGGCCGAGAACAGCAGGTTCTGGCGCTTCTTCGGCAGCAGTGCAAGCACCTTGCGGATGTCACGGATGAAGCCCATGTCGAGCATGCGGTCGGCTTCGTCCAGCACCAGGATCTCGACCCCGGACAGGTCCAGCGTCCTCTGTCCGATGTGGTCGAGCAGACGGCCGGGCGTGGCGACCAGGATGTCGACGCGTTTCTTCAGGGCGCTGATCTGCGGGTTGATGTTGACGCCGCCGAACATCACCAGCGAAGTCAGCGGCAGATGCTTGCCGTAGGTTTTCACCGACTCTTCGACCTGGGCGGCGAGTTCGCGCGTCGGGGTCAGGATCAGGCAGCGCGGACGGCCGGGAGGGTGAGGATGAGCGTGGGTTTGCGACAGGATGTGCAGCAGCGGCAGGGTGAAGCCAGCGGTCTTGCCGGTGCCGGTCTGGGCGGCTGCGAGCAGATCGCGGCCGGCGAGCACCTGCGGGATGGCCTGGGCCTGGATCGGCGTCGGTGTGGTGTAGCCGGCTTCGCCGATGGCGCGCAGGATGGGGTCTGCCAGCGCGAGGCTGGCGAAAGTCACTTCGGTATTCATGTAGTCATTTCCGGCGCCAATCCGTCGCGCATTTTTGGCGACACCAATCCGGACTGACGGGAGAGATCCGCGGCAGAGCGCCAGCAGGATCGTTTCAGGAGCTGCCACGATCGATTGGTCAATTCGTGGCGAGTTCGCACTATAGAGGCTTAGCAAGGGGGATGCGAGCCTTTTTCGCGCCTTTTTTGTGCAGTGCAGCGCCGAAGATGCCGCGCATGTCCTGATTCTTCGCCCGCTGTCTTATACAAGACAGCTCAAAGCGCCTGGCTTGGCGTATAGTGAGCGCTGCCAAACATTCCATTTGTCATGAATTCGCCCGCCTCCGGCAAACGACTGTTCATCCTGCGCGCGCGACTGGCGCGGCGCTTGACGCTGCTTGCCGTAGCTGGTTTCGCGGGCTGCATGCTGGTGTGCGGCGCGCTGGCGGGTGGCATGTTGCTGGCGCTGGGCAAAAGCTGGGACGCAATTGCCAGCGGCCACCCCTTTTCCAGTGGCTTGTGGAGCTTGACGGCCGTTACGCTTGGTCTCGTGGCGATCAGCATCGGCGGTGTGGTTTTCAGCGTGTCGCCGCGACCGGAGGGGGTCCGCCTGCCGCGTGTGGCGGCCGAGAATCTGTTCGTTCTGCTCGACGGCATGGCGGCCCGCCTCGCGATAGCGCCGCTGCGGCAGGTGCTGATTACCGACGAGATGAATGCCTACATCCACCAGCGGCCGCTGTTTGGACTGGTCGGGCCGCTTCGCAGCTACCTGATGATCGGGCTGCCACTGGCGCACAGCCTGTCTCCTGCGCAGTTTGCCGCAGTGCTCGCACACGAAATGGCGCATCTGTCGACCCAGCGCCGTGGCTGGTCGGGTGCGGCCGGCGCGTGGCGTGCCTGGTGGGCGCGCACGCTTGATCGTGCATGTTCTCGTTTCGAGTCGATCGCACCCTGGCTGGATGCGCGATCACACAATTTCTGTGTGGCGATGGTGCGTCTGGCCCGTATCGAGGAGTTCGAGGCCGATGCGGTTGCAGCCAAACTCGTGGGGCAGGACTTGATGGGCGAAGCACTGGTCGAGATCAGCCTGAAGTCACATTTTCTTGAGCACGACTACTGGCCGCATGTCGAGGCCAGTAACGCCGCGTCTTCGCGCCCTTCGCTGAGGCCCTACCGCGATATGGCGCTGGGCGTCGAGGCGGGCTTCATGCGTACGGTGGCAGATCATGCGGTGGCCATCGAAGAGCCCGCAGTCGAACGCTTTGCCTTCCATCCGTCGCTGCAGCAGCGTCTTAGTGCCTTGCGCGTGCCGTGCCGTGTGCCCGAGCACAATCCCACTTCGGCGGCGACGTATTTCCTCGCCCCCTTGTTGCCGAATCTGGCCTGGGTTTTTGATCGTGCCTGGTGGCGGGCGTCGCGGCCGAGTCGGCGCATGCGCTACGAAATGTACCGCGACAATTACAGCTGAAACGCCCGAATTCGTGCTGCGAACTCATCTGGCTGGTGGTGGTGCGTTGCCGCGCTTTGCGCGCACCGATTCGAGCTGTTCGCACAGGCGACTGGCGCCGTCGAGAATGCGCGGCGTGTGGCGTTGCAGGATGTCGGGCGGGATGAAGAACAGACTGCCACTGGCGTTGGCGGCAAGATCGGGCCAGCGTTTCCATTGACCCAGCCATTCCGGGCGTGCTTCACCCATGCCGCTGGCGACGATCGCCTGCGGATTGGCCGCGAGCACGGCCTCGACGCCCACCGTAGCCGACAGGGTGCCGAGCGTGCCAAAAACGTTGCGCCCGCCGCACAGGCGTATGACGTCGGCGATCAGGTGCTCATCGTTGATGGTCATCAGCGGCCGGTCCCAGATCTGATAGAAGGTGCTCACGGGTGGGCGTTCGCGGTAGCGTGCCGAGAGGGCGGCGTGGCGCGCGCGAAAGGCCCGCGCGGCATCGGCGGCCACGGTATCGGTGCCCGCCAGCGTGCCGAACTGCTCCAGGCTGCGGGCCACGTCCTCCAGGCTGCGGGGTTCGTTCAGGAACACCGGAATGCCGAGTGCGCGCAGGCGGTCGAGGTGGGTGTCGCGATTGCCGCTCTTCCAGGCGATAACCAGATCGGGCTGCAATGCAGCCACCGCTTCCAGGTCCACCTTGCTGTAACCGCCCACTTGCGGCAGGGACTTTGCTTCTGGCGGGAAGTCACTGTAGGCGACGACGCCGACCACTCGGGCACCCGCCCCCGCGGCGAACAGCAGCTCGGTGACGTGGGGCGCGAGGCTGACGATGCGCTGCGCAGGATGCTCGAGCCGGATGCGGTTGCCGGCGTCGTCGGTGATGTCGACGGTGGCGTGGGCGCGCTGCGTAAAGAACAGGGACACGGACAGGAACATGACCAAGGACAGGCTCGGCAGCGTGGCCTGGGTGATGCGAATGCGGGGCAGTGTGTCGGACATGGTCGAGGGGGCGGGTGGGGTCATGGTCAGGGCCGAAGTCATTGAGTTCGGAGTCATTGAGGCCGGAGCCAGCATATCAAGGGATGTTCTGCGACGGTCGTGATCGCAGGCGCGAATGAGCGGCTTGCGCCGTGGGCCCCCTGCGGACAGCGCGGGCTATCCGGCCAGCAGGCAGGCTGCCAGGGCCTGCTCCAGTCTCGCCCAGCCCGCCTCGTCGGGCGGCAGGCCGAAGCGGAGTGAGGGTGGATCGGAGAACAGTCGGGTCAGGATGCCACGCCGCGCAAGTGCGTCGTGCACCGCCGCAGCGTTCGGCAGCGTGCACCATTTGAACAGGGCGGGGCCTGCGGCTGAGTCCAGGCCGGCGTGCCGCAGCAGCGTGGCGAGGCGTTCGCCACCGGCGACGAGCTGTATGCGTGCCTGCGCCTGCCAGGCCGTATCCAGCAGCGCTGCGCGCGCGACGTGGCGCGCTGGACCGCTGATCGTCCACGGGCCGAGCCCCTCCGCCAGGGCGGCGCGTACGGCGGCCGGGGCGAAGACGAAGCCGACGCGTGCGCCCGCCAGACCGAAGAACTTGCCCAGCGAGCGCAACACCACCAGGCCATCCATGCCGGTCATCGGCACCAGGCTGGCGTCGGGCGTGGTGTCGATGAAGGCTTCGTCCACCACCAGCCAGCCGCCGCGCCGCGCAAGGCGGGTGTGCCAGTCGAGCAGGCGCGCTCGTTCGAACAGGTTGCCGGTCGGGTTGTTGGGTTGTACCAGCACGACGATATCACTGTGCGCGACTGCAGCTTCGGCTTCATCAATAGTGCTGTTGAATAGCCGGGGTTCGCGCGAACGCCAGGCGTGGGCATGTTCTGCGTAGCCGGGCGCCAGCAGGCTGACGCGCCTGCCCCGCAGCACCGAGGGCAAAGCCTGGATCGCCGGCTGGGAGCCGGCCACCGCCAGCAGCGCGTGGCTGCCGTAGTAGCGGGCAGCGGCCGTTTCCAGACCGTCGTCATCCTCGGGCAGGCGGTGCCAGGCGGCGTCGGGCACGGCAGGCACGGGGTAGGCGCAAGGGTTGATGCCGGTTGACAGGTCCACCCAGTCATCCAGCGCGATGTCGTATTGCTGTGCGGCGCGGCGCAGGCGGCCGCCGTGTTCAAGCATGGGCCAGGCCTGCATGGTGGAGGGACAGGGCGACGGCCGTGGTGGCGGCCAGCCACAGCAGCACGCCGCGGCGCACCAGTGTGAGGGCGGCGCGGATCGAGCGGGCGTCGGGCGGCGGCCCGTCACCGAGCGGAGGCCGTGTTTCCAGCTGGCCGTGGTAGATCGCCGAGCCGCCCAGGGCAATGCCAATCGCGCCCGCACCCGCAGCCATCACCGACCCGGCGTTGGGGCTATCCCACCGCGCTGCCTGCGTGCGCCAGCAGCGCAGTGCCCGCCGGGTGTTGCCGAGCAAGGCGTAGGTCAGCGCGGTCAGCCGCGCCGGCAGCATGTTGAGCACGTCGTCGAGCCGTGCTGCGGCCCAGCCGAAGCGCAGGTAGCGCGGTGTGCGATAGCCCCACATTGCATCAAGCGTATTGGTCAGCCTGAACAGCAGTGCGCCGATGCCTCCGCCCAGCACGAACCAGAACAAGGCGCCAAACACGGCGTCGTTGCCGTTCTCCAGCACCGACTCGGTTGCTGCACGGGCTACGCCGGTGGGGTCGAGTTCGCGCGTGTCGCGGCTTACGATCCAGCCTACGCGTAGGCGTGCGGTATCGAGGTCCCCCGCAGCAAGCGGTGTGGCCACGGCCTCGGCATGTTCGGCCAGACTCTGTCCGCCGAGGGTGAAATACAGCAGCAGGATGTCAACCGCCCAGTGTGCCTGCGGGTGAAGTTCGCGCACCCACAGCGCCAGCGTCACCCAGGGCAACACCGCGATCGCCCATGCCAGCACGCCCGCGAGTCGGTGCTCACCCACGATTCGGCGCGTTGCCTGTTCCACTGCATTCGCCCAGCGCCCGAAACCCACCAGCGGATGAAATCGCCGCAGCTCGCCGAAAACACGGTCGGCCAGCAGGCTTGCTGCCATCTTCAGGGTGATAACGATCGGGAGGGAGAGGAACATCGGTGACAGTGACGGGAGCCAGAAAGGAATGCGCACTGCAATGCGCATCGGTCAGGGCAAGACCAGCCGGACAACTGGAACGAGCGAGTTACACGGGCAGCGTTCGGGTGGGTCCAACGGGTCGGGGCTGTACCTCATCGCGTTGACGCGGATGCCCCACGCCCCAGCCTCGGCGAATCGGCGATAATTCCGCGCCTCGACCCGAGGAGCCCGGATTCTACGCCATGCCCCCCCCGATTACCCTCATGGTGCAGGGCACCACTTCCGATGCCGGCAAGAGCACGCTCGTTGCCGGCCTGGCGCGCGTCCTGCGCCGTCGTGGCTTGCGCGTGGCGCCCTTCAAGCCGCAGAACATGGCGCTCAACTCCGCCGTGACCGTTGATGGTGGTGAAATCGGCCGTGCCCAGGCGCTGCAGGCGCTGGCGGCCGGCATCGAGCCACATACCGATTTCAATCCCGTGCTGCTCAAACCCTCGAGCGATATCGGCGCCCAAGTCATCATCCACGGCCATGCCGTCGCCAATCTATCGGCACGCGACTACCACGCCTACAAGCCGACCGCGATGGCGGCGGTGCTGCAAAGCTGGGGCCGGCTGTGCGCCAGCTACGACGCCGTCCTGGTCGAAGGCGCAGGCAGCCCGGCCGAGATCAACCTGCGCGACCGTGACATCGCCAACATGGGTTTTGCCGAAGCGGCCGATGTGCCGGTCGTGCTGGTGGCCGACATCGACCGCGGCGGCGTGTTCGCCCATCTGGTGGGCACGCTCGAATTGCTGTCACCGTCCGAACAGGCGCGGGTCAAGGGCTTCATCATCAATCGTTTTCGCGGCGACATCAGTCTGCTGCAGTCGGGCCTCGACTGGCTGGAAGCGCGTACCGGACGCAAGGTGTTCGGCGTGCTGCCCTATCTCCACGGCCTGTTTCTCGACGCCGAGGATGGGCTGGCCGATGGCGCGGCCGATGTGTCGGCCGGTGAAGGCGCACTGCGCGTGGTGGCGCCGGTGTATCCGCGCATCTCCAACCACACCGATCTCGATGCGCTGCGCCTGCATCCGCAGGTAGACTTCCGCTGGGTCGGTCCGGGGCAGACAATTCCACCTGCGGATCTGATCGTGCTGGCCGGCTCCAAAAGTGTGCAGGCCGACCTGGCCTGGCTGCGTGCGCAAGGCTGGGAAGATGCGATCTGTCGTCACCTGCGCTACGGCGGCAAGGTGATCGGTATTTGTGGCGGTTTCCAGATGCTGGGCCGTAGCCTGGCCGATCCGCTCGGACTGGAAGGCCGGCCGGCCACCCTGCCTGGCCTGGGCTGGCTGGCGCTCGATACCGTACTCGAAGCGCACAAGCAGCTCGGCAACGCCCGGGGTCATCTGGCTGCCCAGGTGGTCACTGGCGGCGAGGTGGGTACTTACGGCGAGGTGCAGGTGCGCGGCTACGAAATCCACATGGGCGTATCGTCCGGCCCGGCGCTGCAGCGCCCGGCGCTGTGGCTGGAGGGGCCTGATGGCAGGCGGGCTGACGGTGCGCTGTCGGACGATGGGCAGATTCTCGGCACTTACCTGCACGGCCTGTTCGATACACCCGAGGCGCTGTCCGTGCTGCTGGCCTGGGCCGGGCTAAAGTCCGCACAGCGGGTCGATCTGGCGGCACGGCGTGAGGCTGATCTCGATCGCCTTGCCGACGCGGTTGAAACCTCTTGCGATATTCACGCTCTCTTTGACAACCGATTGCCTGAGCCCTTGCCCCGATGAGCACTCACTCTCCGCGCCTGCATGGCGCCGAATCCTCGCCGCTGGGCCGCCCCGTTGCCTACCGCGACACCTATGCGCCCGAACTGCTGTTTCCGATCGAGCGCCAGCTGAAGCGCGGTGAACTGGGCCTGAAGGCCGAGGCACTGCCTTTCGTCGGCGAGGACTTGTGGAACGCTTACGAACTCTCCTGGCTCGACCCGCGCGGCAAGCCGGTGGTGGCGCTGGCGCAGTTTCGGGTGCCGGCGACGTCACCGAAGCTGATCGAGTCCAAGTCGCTCAAGCTCTATCTCAACGCCTTCAACCAGCAGCGCTGTGCCGATGTGGCCGAAGTACAAGCCCTCATTGCGCATGACCTGTCAGGGGCTGCGGGCGCAACGGTGACGGTGCGGGTTCAGCCACTGGCGCAGCGTCCACAACGGCGTTCGAGCTATCCCGAGGGGTTTTGCCTCGATGAGCTCGAAACCGATATCGACACCTATCAGCCCGCGCCCACCCTGCTGCGGGCGGCGGGTGGGGAGGTGAGCGAGACCCTGTACTCGCATCTGCTGAAGTCGAACTGCCTGGTGACCGGTCAGCCGGACTGGGGCATGTTGGTGGTGCGCTACACCGGGCCGGCGATCGACCGCGAGGGCCTGCTGCGCTATGTGGTGTCCTTTCGCGAGCACAATGAGTTCCACGAGCAATGCGTCGAGCGTGTGTTCTGCGACATCCTGGCACGCTGCAGGCCGCGCGAACTTGCCGTATGGGCGCGTTACACGCGGCGTGGCGGGCTCGACATCAACCCCTTCCGCGCAAGCCATGCTGGCCTGTGCGGTGACGAGGGGAGGGAAGTTCGACAGTGAACAGAGAGTGAGCAGGGGGTGATTGGGTGCGCTCAGCGGCGGCTTCTTGATTTGTGCTAAGTTCAGACGTTGGATTCGTAATTCGAGCGTGAAAACGTGTTTCCAAGGGTGTCCGCAAGTAGGAAAATGCGAGTCCCTAGGTTAACATCTTCATGGTCTTAATCGGGTCAATACATAACGAGGTAAAGAATATGAAACTGTTCGTCGCAGCCGCAGTTGCCGCAGGTCTTCTCTCGAGCGCTCCGGCTTTCGCCAGTGCCGACCTGGCCAAAGCCAAGAACTGCATGGCCTGTCATACGGTGGAAAAGAAGCTGGTTGGCCCGGCCTACAAGGAAGTGGCTGCCAAGTACGCCGGTCAGGCCGACGCGGTCGCCATGCTGACGACCAAGGTGCAGAAGGGTGGCGTGGGTGCCTGGGGCAAGGTCCCGATGCCTCCCAACCCGCAGGTGAACGAAGCCGACGCCAAGACGCTGGTCGAGTGGGTTCTTTCGCTCAAGTAAGTTGCCGCAGGGTTTACAAGTGCCGATCGGGCGCTTGCAGTATGCAGAAGGCCGACAGTGATGTCGGCCTTCTTTGTTTACGGGTGTGCCTGGTGCGCGTGCCGTTTCAATGGACGGGAAACACCAGGGCAGGCTGGCGCAGCCACTCGAGCACTTGATGGGCTGGCGCCGGTCGCGCAAAGTAATAGCCCTGCATGACGTCGCAGCCCAGCAGTTGCAGGGCTTCAGCCTGTTCGGGCTGTTCGACGCCCTCGGCCACGATGTCGAGATCGAAACCACGTGCGATGCCGGTGATGGCTGAGATGATCGGATTGGTCATCGGGCCATCGAGGTCACGGACGAAGCTGCGGTCGATCTTGAGTGTGCTGACCGGAAATTTCTGCAGGTAGGCGAGTGCAGAATAGCCGGTGCCAAAGTCGTCGATTGCAACGCTGACTCCGGCGCTGCGCAATTGCCTGACCTTGGCGGCGATGTCGGCCGAGTCGCTCATCATCAGGCTTTCGGTGATCTCGAGTTCCATCCGTCCGGGCGGCAGCGCGTGACGCACCAGGCATTCGGTGATCGAGGTCACGATGTCCCGCTTGTCGAAATCAAGCGGCGACATGTTGACCGACATGCGTAAGTCCAGGTGGCCGTCCAGACGCCAGCTTGCCAGCTGCGCGCAGGCTTCCTCCAGCACCCAGCGGCTGATGTCGCCGATCAGGCCGAGCTCTTCCGCCACCTGGATGAAGCCGGCTGGCGTCAGGTGGCCGAGCACCGGATGATTCCAGCGCAGCAGGGCTTCCATGCCGACGATCTGGCGCCGGCCAACGCTGACCTGGGGCTGATAGTGCAGCTCGAACTCCTTGCGCTGGAGGGCGTCGCGCAAATCGTTCTCAAGGGCGATGCGCTCGCGGTGATGGGTGTTCAGCGTCGGGTCGAAGAAGCGGAAGGCGTTCTTGCCCGAGCGCTTGACCTGGTACATCGCGAGATCCGCATGGCGCGTCAGGTCTTCGGCGGTGCCGCCGTCGCGCGGGAAGAGCGCAATGCCGATGCTGACCGTGGCGCGGTAGTCGCCCTGGCTGAGCGGGATCGGTGCGGCGAGGGCGTCGAGAATCTTGGTGGCGATGACTTCGGCGTCTTCCGGCACATTGATGTCGGGCAGCAGGACTGTGAACTCGTCGCCTCCGAGTCGGGCCAGGGTGTCGCCGCGGCGCAGCGTGGCCGACAGGCGTGCGGCGATGGCGCGCAGCAAGGCGTCGCCTTCAGCATGGCCGTAAGTGTCGTTGACCAGCTTGAAGCGGTCGATATCGATGAACATCACGGCCAGCGCACCGGTTCGACGCTGCGCCTGGGCGATCGCGAGCTCGAGCCGGTCCTTGAACAGCATGCGGTTCGGCAGGTGTGTGAGCTGGTCGTGATAAGCCTGAAAGGTGATGATCTCCTCGGCGCGCTTGCGTTCGGAGATATCGCGGGCAACGCCATACAGGCCGGCGTTGCGGGTGTCGCCCGACGGGGTCTGCATCGGCAGGCCGGTGAGCGAGATGGTGACGCTGTCGTCTTCGAATCCGCTGTCGTGGTTGCGGCGCAGACGCAGTTCGACGTTGAAGCTCTCGCCCGGCAGGACGCTGGGCTGGGCGAGCAGGTTGCAGACCCGATCGACGTCCTCGGGCATGATCAGGGTGGTGAAGGGCCGACGCATCAGGGCGTTGCGCTCGAATCCGAGCAGCGGTTTGACGCGCGGGTTGATGTAGCTGAAGCGGCCCTCGGCATCGAGGGTGAAGATCAGGTCGGGCGAGCTTTCGACCAGATAGCGGTGCAGCCGCTCGGAAGCCTTCAGGCGCTGGCTCATCGCGCGGTTGGCCTTTTCGAGGGCACCCTTGTGCAGGGCGCTGTCGACCGCCCGCTGCAACTGCGCCACGTGATAGGGCTTGCGTACGTAGTCGTCCGCGCCACGCCGCAGCGCGCCGATCGCGGCGTCGATTGCATCTTCGCCGCTGATGATGATCACGGCTTCGTCACGGCGACGCTCTACCAGCCAGTCGAGCAAGGCGAGGCCGCTGGCATCGGGCAGGTGATAGTCGAGCAGCACGAGGTCGTAGTGCTGCTGTTCGAGACGGATGATCGCCTCGGAGATGCTCCCCGTCTCGTCAAAGCTGCGCCCTGCATGGGCGAGCACGTGAGGAAAGGTGCGACGCAATGCCGGGTCGTCATCAACGATCAGGATGCGGAAGTCCGGCTCCGTGGCGCTACTGCTTTTCGGGGGCTGGAAAGGTCTATCGCCCGGAATCGACATGAGTCGGTGAAAGCGTCTCTAAATAGTTTTGTGGTGGACCATGATGCAACACTCAGCTCGATTGTTCCAGCGGCAGAAAGAGCTGGAAGCTGGTCCCGCTGCTGGCCTGGCTGCGGCAGAGGATTGTGGCACCCCATTGCGAAAGGATTTCGCGCACCAGGGTGAGGCCGACACCTTGATGGCGGTCGCCCTTGGCGCTGGTGCGCGATGCAAACAGGTCGGCGGCGCGTTCGGGCGGCAGCCCGGGGCCATTGTCGACCAGGCGGATCTCAAGGCTGGCCTGGCCGTCCACGGTGACCTGCGACGATGCCGACACCACCAGGCGCTGGCCGGGCAGCAGGGCCTCGGAGGCATTGCGGAACAGGTTCAGCAGCACCTGCTTGAGTGCCGAGGCGGGCATCGCCGCGGCCGGGAGGTCTTTTGCCGCACGCAATTCCAGCTGGATGCCCCGCTCGCGAAAGAGCGCATCGCCATAGATTGAGCGCATGTCGAGCAGCAATTCGGGGACGCGGCAGCGTGGCACTTCGATGGTCTCCAGTGGCAGCTTGCTCGCGCTGCGCAGCAGGTTGTCGATGCGATCCAGTTCGGTGTTCAGCAACACCATTTCGTCCTGCAGTGGCATGTCATCCGGGCGCTGCATGCCGAGCATCTCCAGTCTGCTCTTGATGACCGTCAGCGGATTGGTGACCTCGTGGGTGATCTTGCGCATATGGCTGTGGAAATGCTGGTGAAGCACCGCCTCGCGTGCCGCGATCTCGTTCCGCTGCCGCGCCGCCGCGCGCAGTGAGCGTGCTGCCGCACCGAGCAGGGCTGCGTAGCGCCAGCGCAATTCACTGCCCAGTGCATTGTCGGGTTCCACACCGACCACGGCCACCGTGGCCTGGCCGTTGGTGGTGAGCGGCAGGCAACATAGCCCCTTCTGTCCCAGCCAGCGCGCGACCTGCCAGTCCGCCAGGCTGCGTCCGACGTGTTTGCCGTGAAAGCTCACGTTGCTTGCATGCTCGCTGCGCGCGCATAGCGCAATCGCACTATTGTCGTCGTCCAGTCGCAGTCGCAGTTCGTCGATGAGTGCTGCTATCCCCGCGTTTGGCGCGGGTAGCATCGACCACAGGCGACCCTCGCCGTCGGCTGCCAGCAGGGCGGGCATGGCGGGCAGGCCGAACAGCGGGCAGGCGATGGCAAGGCGGTCCCCCACCTGTTGCGGATCGAGGTCGACGAATGCAGCCGTAAGCAGGCCGAGCATGCCCGCACTGCGATAGGGGTCGTCGGTGATGGCAGCCGGCAGGCGTGACGGCAGGCCCACGGGCAGGGGCGGCGGCGGCGGGTAAGCTGCATGTCCGGACACGATGAAGGCTACGTCGGTGCGCATGCTGGTCAGCACGCCTTCGTGCAGCCCGGACAGGCGGGCGATTTCGGGCAGATGGTGCTGCCACTGCGGGTCCGCAAGCCGTTCGGCGGCCGCCACCAGTGGCAGCAGCGGGTGGGCGCCACCGAATTGTTCTTCCATCACCGCGCCGAGTTCGAGGGCATCGCCCAGGCTGGCGGGGAGTCCGCAGTCATGGATCAGGGCGGCCAGAGGGCGCGGTGGGGGCCCGTGTGGGACTGCCGTGCGTGCATCGCCGGTGTCCTGCCGTGTCGGGCGAGCGTGTCCGAAGCCGCGCCACAGACCGGCGAGGTAGGCCTCATCCGGGCGCACGTAGTGTGTTTCGATCGCCAGGTGAAGCGCGCATTCGGCCCGCAACAGGGCGAGCTCGGGAGCGGCTTCGCCAGGGTTGGCGGTATTGCCCAGTCCGAGCAGCCAGGCCCGCATCAGATCGGTGCCGATGCGCTCGAGGCGCCGTCTCAGCACGGTGTTCAGCCCATCGGCGAGCTCTCCGTCGGCCAGTGGCTGGGCAAGCAGCAGCGCCAGGCTGAGTGCCGGGTCGCGCGCGACGACGAGCGCCACTTCCGGCCAGTTGGGCGAGTTCGCGGCCAGCAGGCGCAGGATTGTCATGGCGCCCTCTGCCTGAGGCTGGAGCTCGAGATCACTGAATGCTGCAGGAAGCATGGGCTGACGTGCTGGTCATTGGAGGTGAGAACCCGATTTTAGCGGACGGTACGGGCCCGACGTGTGACCCAGTTTGCGAGGCGTGGCGATGCTGTTCCTAGACCTGCAGGCTGTCGGCGAAGCCCAGGCCGGTCAGCAGGGCATGGTTTACGCGCTCGCCGGAGAGGTGCAGGTCGGCGGCCAGACTACTCAGGCCGGCACCGTCGAAACCCTCGCAATGCTGTGCCAGGCGAAGGAAGGGGGCGAAGTCGCCCTGGCCATGAACCAGCGCATCGGTGACGCTGATTGGCAGGTTCATCTCGTCGAGCACCGCCTGCATCGAGGTCCCGAGCAGCAAGGGCAGTAGCGAGAAGGCGCCGGTGATGAAGAGGTTGTCGCGTTCGGCCGCGTCGAAGTAACCGGCACCGATTTCTTCCATGAAACGCCCGCGAGCGATCGCCGTCTGCATCATGGCGGGGGCGCTCGGGTCGCGGCTGGCGGTGACGAGCAGCAGCGACAGCCATTTGTTGAGCGCGTCGAAGCCGAGGATGCTGACGGCGTGGCGGAAGGACTGGATTTCGCACATCAGACCGAAGCCAGCCGAGTTGATGTAACGCAGCAGCTTGTAGGACAGCGCCACATCCTGCTTCAGCACCGCTTCGATATCGCGGATTTCGGCATTCTTGCGCACCAGATTCAGCAGGCGGACGATCTGCGCATGGCCGGGTGACAGTTCCTTGGCCGGCGGGTTGCCGTGCAGAAAGAACCAGCCCGATGCGCCGTCGAAGCCCGCGCCGATGACCTGGCGGAAGGCGTCGACGTCTTTCAGTCCCCAGGCCAGCTTGAGGCCGGGAGCAGTGGCGGGCGAGCTGACGCGGCGCGCATCCATCAGCACGAAGCGCCAGTCGATGTCGGCGGGCAGCGCGATGCCCGGGGTGAACCAGGTCAGGTTCAGCGCCACACCCGCGTCGCGCAATTGCGCCATCAGGGCCTGAGTCTGCGGGTGTGCCAGGGTCTGGGCCGGAATCTCGATCGACACGTTGGGCGGGATCTGCCAGTTCATCAGCTCCGGCGTCGGCACCAGCCGGCCGAGGCTGACGAACACCGGGCGGTGCCCGGGCCAGATATCGGTCTGCGCGTTCAGGGCCTCGACCACTGCGCCCACGCTCGGGCCATGGGCAATGAGGCGGTTGGCGGTGATCGCGCGGCTCTTGTTCACCACCGGTTCGCGGGTCAGCAGGGTGATCTGGCTCATTGGGGCTCCAGGGTGGCGACGGGTGTGGGGCGAAGAGCCCGGGGTGTCGATCAGTCTGCCGCAGTGGCGAAGGTGAAGGCGTCGGCGAAAAAGGCGTCTTCGGGCAGGCCGCGCTTTTTGCGGAAATCCTCGCGTGCCGCATCAATCATCGCTGGCGCGCCGCACGCATAGACCTCGTGTGCCGACAGATCGCCAAAATCGTCCAGTACCGCCTGGTGCACCAGACCACGACGGCCGCGCCAGGCACCATCGCTTCCTTCGTCGTGCTGCGCGTCGGACAGCACCGGGATGTAGCGCAGACCGGGCAGGGCGCCCTCCCAGCTGCGCGCCAGTTCGTCGAGGTACAGGCCGGCACGGTCGCGTGCTCCCCAGTACAGGGTGATCGGACGCTTCAGACCGATCTCGATGGCGTGTTCGATGATGCCCTTGATCGGAGCGAAGCCGGTGCCGCCGGCGACCATCACGATCGGGCGCTGCGAGTCCTCGCGCAGCCAGAACGTACCCAGCGGCCCTTCGAAGCGCAGGATGTCCTTTTCCTTCATCGTTTCGAACACATGGCCGGTGAACTTGCCGCCCTCGATACGACGCACATGCAGTTCGATATGGCTGGCGTCATGCGGGGCGTTGGCGATGGAGAAGCTGCGGCGCTGGCCGTTGGCGAGCAGGATGTCGACGTACTGACCGGGTAAAAAGCGGAAAGCCTCGCTCGCCGGCAGCTTCAGGTCGAGCAGCATCACATCGTCGGCCAGACGCTGCAGCTTGTGCACACGGCAGGGCAGCTTGCGGATCGGGATGTCGCCGGCACGGGCCACGTTGCGAGCCTCGATCACCAGGTCGGAAAGTGGCTTGGCGCAGCAGAACAGCGCGTAGCCCTCGGCCTGGTCAGCGGCGCTCAGTGCGCCGGCGGAATACTTGCCGTAGTCGACCGTACCCTGCACGACCTTGCCCTTGCATGCGCCGCAGGCCCCGTCGCGGCAGCTGTGTGGCAACAGCAGGCCGGCGCCGAGCGCCGCCTCGAGCACGGTCTGATGGTCGGCGGCGTCGAACGCGTGGCCGGCGGGCTGGATGGAAATCCGGTAGTTCATGGTGCGTGTGATAATTGCGTGATGAAAAGAATCCTGATTGTCGGCAGTGGCGACGTGGCCACCCGCTGCCTGCCCTGGTTGACCCGACGCTTCCGTGTCTTTGCGCTGGTGCGTCGCCCGGAGGCGGCCGCGGCGCTGCGTGCAGCGGGTGCAGTTCCGCTGCAGGCCGATCTCGATGATCGCCGCAGCCTGATGCGTCTGGCGGGGCTTGCCGACACCGTGCTGCATTTTGCGCCGCCCCCGCCACAAGGCGCTGGAGACCCTCGCATGAAACGGCTTCTGGCGGCGCTCGGAGCCGGCGGGAGTCTACCACAGGGCCTGGTATACATAAGTACGACGGGGGTTTATGGAGACTGTGGTGGCGTGCTCGTCAATGAGACCCGGCCCTGCCGTGCCAGCACGGCGCGCGCACTGCGCCGCGTCGACGCCGAGCGCCGGCTGCGCGACTTCGGTCGGCGCAGCGGGGTGCGCGTCAGCGTGCTGCGCGCGCCCGGTATCTACGCCGCCGACCGCCTGCCGCTCGACCGCCTGCGGCGCGGCGACCCGGTACTGGCTGCTGCCGACGACGTCTTCACCAACCACATCCATGCCGAGGATCTGGCCCGACTGGCCTGCCTGGCAATGTTCCGCGCGCCTGCAGGGCGGGTGTACAACGCCACCGACGACTCCGACCTGAAGATGGGAGACTACTTCGACCTCGTCGCTGACGCCTTCGCGCTGCCGCGCCCACCGCGTCTGTCGCGGGTGGACATTGCCCAGCGCCTGTCGCCACTGACCCTGACCTTCATGAGCGAATCGCGCCGGCTCGACAATCGTCGCCTCAAGCAGGAACTGTGCACCGCGCTACGCTATCCGACGATCGCGCACGGCCTGGAAGACGCGCTTGCGCGCCTTGCCTGAATCCGTTTGCGCGGGTCGCACGCAAAGCGTGCCGGCCCGGCCCAGTTCGACCATTCCCGCCCACGTCCCTCTTTTTTCTTCACTGAGCTGCCATCGCAATGCTGACCGTCAAGGCCTTACACATCATCTTCGTCGTGAGCTGGTTCGCCGGCTTGTTCTACCTGCCCCGTCTGTTCGTCAATCACGCCATGGTGGACGACGCCGCCACCCGCGAACGCCTGAGCCTGATGGAGGGCAAGCTGTACCGCTTCATGCTGCCGCTCGCCATTCTTGCGGTGGTGTTCGGCCTCTGGCTGTGGTTTGGTTACGGCTATGGCGGCGGCTGGCTGCATGTCAAAACGCTGCTCGTGGTGTTCCTCATCGGATACCACTTCTATTGCGGGCGCCTGATGCGCGACTTCGCGGCCGGACGCAACAAGCGCAGCCACGTCTGGTATCGCGTGTTCAACGAGATTCCGGTGCTGGTGCTGGCGGTGGTGGTCTTTCTTGTCGTGCTCAAGCCCTTCTCTGAGTGATGACGGGTAAAGCACACGAGATGCCGCAGTAAGCGCGGCGGCGAAGCCGCTGGCAGGCGTGCTCAATGCTGCTGGTGAATGCGCAAACGTGTTGCGCTTCAAGCTGAAGCGGGTTTCTCGCCCTCAAGAATCTTGAAGAACACCGTCTCCAGCGACACCGCCGGCTTTACCGTCATCAAACGTCCGCCAGCGGACTGCAGCCGGGTCAGGAAGGCGGGCAGGGTGGTCTCGTCGAGCTCCTGCTCGTATTCGCCTTCGCGGATCGCCGCGTGCTCGCCGTCCAGCGCGGCGCTGGCCTGGTAGCGCACGATGAAGCGGTCGGCGCGCTCGCTTACCAGATCGCGTGGCGAGCGCGTGGTCAGCAGCTCGCCCTGGTGGATGAAGCCGAAGCGGTCGGCGATGCGTTCGACGTCGTGCAGCACGTGCGAGGTGAAGAAGATCGCGCCGCCCTCGCGCTTGTATTCGGCCAGGATATCCACCACGTCCTTGCGCCCCACCGGGTCCAGGCCTGACAGCGGCTCGTCCAGCACCAGCAGGCGCGGGCTCACGACCAGCGCATGGGCCAGCGCCACGCGCTGCACGTTACCCTTCGACAGCTCGCGGATACGACGCTTGGCATTCTGTGCCACCGAGAAGCGTTCCAGCCACTGCATGCACCAGGCGTCCCGGTCCGGGCGGCGGATGTCGTACATGTCCAGCGCCATGCGCAGGATCTCCAGCGCCGTGAATTGCTCGTAGAGCGCGGGGGATTCCGGCACATAGGCGATGCCCTTGCGTGAGCTGGCCGTGCGCGCCGACACGCCATACAGCGTCACCTCGCCGTCGTAGTCGTTGATGACGTCCAGCAT
>Ga0209476_10000641_pt1 | contig 23973 bp, 23 predicted proteins | sample KloWWTrecipitate_FD_187179 | JGI IMG/M metagenome (GOLD analysis project Ga0209476, IMG submission 187179) | Active sludge microbial communities from Klosterneuburg, Austria, studying microevolution and ecology of nitrifiers - Klosterneuburg... | ecosystem: Engineered > WWTP > Aerobic digester... | reverse complement strand
CGGCGACGAGACCAGCCAAGCCCGGTTGCGTGAAGGTGCAGAACTGGGCGCGGGGCTGGCATGGTCCAAAGCTGCCGAAAGCGACCGGGACTATCTCGCTGCCTTCAAAGCGCACAAGGCAGAGCTGGGGGCAGGTGAACGCAAGGGCGCACCCCTCTGCATGCAGGCGCTGTGCGTTGTATCGCCAGAGTGGATCAAGGCGGCGGGCGATCTGCATGACCCCGACAACCCCCGCAACCGTGCTCTGTTCGACCAAGCAAAGTCCTGGGCGGAAAGCTGGGCCGGGAAGGGGGCAGTATTCGGCGCGCGCCTCGATCTGGACGAGGCCGGCGGCGCAGTGGTGGATCTGATGATCTCACCCGTTCGGACCAGCCGCGGCAAACCTGTGATCTCCACCCAGAAGGCATTGGTCGAGCTAAAAGCCGCCACGGGTGAGCGGAACGAATATTCGGCGCTGCAAACGTCCTGGGCTGACTGGTCGCGCGAACATCTGGATTCCCAGATCGAACGGGGCACCCGCCGCACCATCACCGATCGGCAGCACCTGACCCCCGAAACCTATGGTCTGGTGAAGGACAAGGCGCGCGCTGAGGCCCTCCAGGAACGCGACCAAGCCTCTGAGGTGGTCCGTGCCCTGCACAGCGCCTCAGGCATGGCTCCTGAGGCCATAGACGAGCTGCGCGAGCTGTTGCTGCTCCAAAGGGAGATACAGGCCCACAAGCGCGATCCTAAGCAGTATGAGCCGCCCATGACCGAATACCTCATGGAAGGCCGAACCAGCGTGGCGCTGGACCTTTCCCCCGATAGCGACCCTTGGCCCCACATCGACAGAACGCGCCGGGACGCTGCGCGAGTGGTTGAGGCAGGCCGTCGCTTCGGTCTGGGCCAGGACGACGACAAGAAGGGCTACAAGGCGGGTCAGGACTTCTTCCCGGCCTTGATCGACCGGATGCACCTGACCGCCGTTCTTGCCAAATGTGGCGAGTTCTGCGCCCGTGCCGAAGCCTTCGTGAAAAACACCATCGCACAGCTTCGCGGCCTCGATCAAAGTGCCATGCTGGATCAGGACAAGCTCTGGCCGGAAAACGCGCGCCCCGCCGTCATGCGCAGCAGGATCAACTTGGAAATCCGCACCCCTGTCGCTCAAGTCGAACGGAAGCCAGAAGTGGAGAGGGAAAGGTCACAACAGACCCCAAAGCCTGAGAGAAAGCGGGAACGGGATAGCGATTTTGAACTCTGATCTTCTCAGCAAATTCCCAAAGTTCAGCTTGGGCATGCCTTTGGGGTTAACAGCCGTTCACCGGCACAGTCGAGGCGTTTTCCCCGGCGACCGCATCGGAATTCAGCCTGCTGGCCGGCACCAATGCCACCGGCAACTTCACCAAGATCGCGCAGCGCCTGCCTGTCCGGATCGCGATCGATCCGGAGCAGAGCAGATCGAACTATCTCGCACCGGGGTTGTCGGTGATCGTGCATGTCGACACCACGGGCCGATGAGCCGGCGGCCATGCCGCAAAGCTGGTGATCCGGCGCGGATGCGCGACCAGGCCACGACCGGGCCTGCCCGCCAGGCTGGTTCCGGGATCGCTCGCTCTGGCACGCGCGCGTCGGACCTTGAACCCAAGCCGGAACCCCGCGGCGGCCGAAGCCAGGTTCCTCTGGCGAGGCCGGCGCGGGTAGCCGCCTGAATCAGCCGGAAATTGCCCGGGATGCTGGAAAACAGCCCCGAACCCCGCCTGGATGAAGACATCTTCCGGGGCAGGCAGGACCCGTCAAAGCAGGCCGCTCGCCTGCTGCAACTGGCGTGTATAGGGGTGGGCCGCCGGCGCGAACAGTGCCGCGGAATCGGCGCGATCGACGATTTCGCCCCGCAGCATGACCGCGATTTTCTGTGCGACATAGCGTGTCGCGGCAAAGTCATGCGAGATGAACAGGGCCGCAAAACCCAGATCGGCCTGAAGATCGAGGATCATGTTCAGGATCTGCGCCTGGATCGAGACGTCCAGCGCCGAGACCGGCTCGTCGAACAGGATGAACTCCGGATCTCCAATCAGCGCGCGCGCGATCGAGGCGCGTTGGCGCTGGCCGCCCGAAAGTTCATGTGGATAGCGGCGCGCAAGATCCGGCTGCAGGCTCACCCGCTCAAGCTTTTCGGAAACCTTGCGCACCCTCGATGCCGCATCGACACCGGCAATTCGCAGCGGCTCGGCAATGCTGGTGCCGATGCGCAGGCGCGGGTTCAGGGACATGCGGGGGTTCTGCAGCACTGCGGCCAATCGCCGCCTGCCGGCCATCGCCTGTGCCAGCGGCGCGCCGTGAAAGCGAACCTCGCCCGAGGTCGGTTGCTGCAGGCCAAGACACAGCCTGCCGATGGTGGTCTTGCCCGAGCCCGACTCGCCCACAAGCCCCAGCGTTTCACCCGGCGCGATGACCAGATCGACACCGCGCACCGCATCAAACTGCGACCGGGCCCAGAACGGCCCGCGATTGTAGCGGACACGCACATCGCGCAGCGAGACAAGGGCTTCGCTCACGTCATACTCCATCTGAGGGGTTGCGGCTGGTACCGGCGTCACCCGGCGCGCCTTGGTCGCCTTGCACGGTCAGGGAGTCCGGTTCGGTCCCTTCGCCGCCCGAACCCGCAGCGCGGCCATCGGTGGAAGGCATTGGCGCAGAGGGCCGCCACGCCTTTCCGGCCAGCCGGGCCCCTGGTGCGATCTGCCCGGGATCGGCGCTGAGCAGCGCCTGGGTATAGGGATGGCGCGGATTGCTGAACAGCGCGGCAGTATCGCGCTCCTCGACGACCCGGCCGGCATACATGACCAGCACCCGTTGGCAATACTGGCGAACCAGGCCCAGATCGTGGCTGACGAACAGGACGGCCGTGCCCAGTTCGGCGCAACGTGCAAACATCAGGTCCATCACCTCGCGCTTCAGGGAGGCGTCAAGGGCGGCGGTCGGCTCGTCTGCGATCAGCAGCCGGGGTTCGCGCATCAGCGCGGTCGCGATGCAGACCCTTTGCGCCATGCCCCCGGACAGCTCGTGCGGGTAGGCCTTCAGAACCCGCTCGGGGTCGAGGATGCCCACCGCCTCCAGACGCTGTCGCAGAATTGCCGTGCTGTCAGGCTGGACAAGGCGCATGGCCGCCGCGACCCGCTTCGTCGGATCCATCGCAGACACCGGATCCTGGAAGATGAAGGACAAGACCTCGCGCCGATAAGCGCGCAGCCCTGCCCCGGACAGCGCCGCCAGGTCCTGGTCTGCCACCCGCATTTGCCGCGCGGCGATCTGCGCCGCAGCCGGCAGCAGCCGCCCCAGCGAGTTGGCCAGGGTGGATTTGCCCGAGCCGCTTTCGCCGACCACGCCGACGACCTGCCCCGCCTCCACGCGCAGGTCTACATCGGCCAGCGCCAGCAGGCCCGCCGCGCCGGATCCGAACCGGACCGAAAGCGCGTCGATCTCGACCAGCGCGCTCAATTGTCCAGCTCCCTGGGTCGCAGCGGATCGACCAGGCCGCGAAGGCCTTCGCCCAGCAGGTTGATCGACAGGATGGTCAGCACCAGAAAGAACCCCGGTCCCGCCACCAGCCAGGGGGCCGCGTTGATATAGGTGCTACCCTCGCGCAGGATCGAGCCCAGCGAGGCCGCAGGCGGCTGCACGCCAAGGCCCAGGAAGGACAGGGCGCTTTCGACCAGGATGCCGATCGACACGGAATAGGCCGCCTGGGTCAGGATCGGAAGCAACACGTTGGGCAGCAGGTGGACGAACAGGATGCGCCAGTGCGAGGCGCCGAACACCTTTGCCGTGAGGACGAAATCGGCGCCCGCAATCTCCTGCACGGCCACGCGCACGATGCGCAGCATCGGCGGCAAAGTCACCAGAACGATCGCCAGGATCACGCTGGTACTGCCGGGCCCGGCGACTGCGGTGATCAACAACCCCATCAGCACCGCCGGAAAAGAATAGATCACATCGGCCAGCCGGGCCAGAACCTCGTCCAGCCAACCGCGCCAGTATCCGGCAATCATTCCCAGGGCGGCCCCGACCAGCGCGGTGATCAGGACCGCCGTCGAGGCCACGACAAAGGTGTTGCGAATGCCCTGGATGATGCGCGCCAGCATGTCGCGGCCAAGGTTGTCGGCCCCGAGCAACCCGCCTTCGGCACCGGGCGGCGCAAGCCGGCCCCGGGCGCCGATCGCATCCGGGTCGGGCAGCGGCAACCATGTCCCGAACAGGCCCAGCAGCAGCAAGGCGACAAGCATTGCCAGCGAGACCAGTGCAAGCCCGTCCAGGCCGGACAGCAGGGCGCGGACCAGTTGTGCGCCGCGCCGCATGTCCGCCCAGTGGCGGCGTGGAACGTCAGTGGTCATTTCCGCAGCCTCGGGTCGATCATCCGGTTAAGGACATCGGCGCACATGTTCATGATCACGATGAAGGCAGCGATCAGCAGCACCGCAACCTGGATTGTCGGGTAATCCCTGTTCAGCACCGCCTGGATCAGCATCCGGCCCAGCCCGGGAATGGAAAACAGCGTCTCGACGATGACCGCACCGCCGACCATGTAGCCCGCGCAAAGCGTGAAGGTCGTCACCATCGGGATGGCGATATTGCGCAGGATGTGATGGCGCAGGATCTGCATCGGTGTCATGCCGCGCGACACGGCCGTGCCGATGAAATCCTGCGACAGCACCGCCAGCACGGCGTTCCGGGCCGTTACGGCGAACAGGCCGATGCCCAGCACCGACAGGGTAAAGGCCGGCAGGACCACGGCGCGCAGATGCCCCACGAAATCCTGCCCCGGCCCGACCCATTGCCCGACGGTAAGGCCCAGCCCATAGCGCGAGAACAGATAAAGCAGCATGCTGCCCAGAACAAAGTCCGGGATGCTCATCAGCAGGCTGCTCACGACGTTGCCGATGCCCGCCCCCAGCGCCCGCTGGTGATGCATCGCCGACGAGATGCCCAGCCAGCTGCCAACCAGCAACGACATGGCCAGCGCGATGCCGGTCAGCTCCAGCGTGACCGGCAAGCGTGCCGCCAGTGTGTCAAGTATCGGCTCCTGCGTGATCAGCGAGTTGCCGAAGTCGCCCCTCAGCGCTGCACCCAACCATTTGGCGAACTGGACCGGCGCCGGCTGGTCCAGCCCGAACTTCTCGATGATCTCCGCGCGCAGCGTCGCGGGCCCGCGCGGCGCCAGGACGCTGGTGATATCGCCCGGCAGCGCGCGGATCGCGGCAAAGACGATGACCGCAACCCCGAACAGCGTCAGGCAGGCACTGGCCAGCCGTGACAGCAAGATTGCGGTCAACTGGGTCATCGGGCCACCCTTTCGCCCCTGGTCGCCGTCACGTCAGGTCAGCCTGCTCGATGCCGCGCAGCGTATGGACGTAGCCCTCGACCTGCTTCGGCAGCCCCGACAGCCGGCCGCCGCGGATCGCGATCGTATCCTGGCGCGTGACCAGCGGGATCATGTTCGCATTCGCGTCCACTGCGGCACACAGGTCTTGCAGCACCGGCGCACGGTCCGGGCCAACGGTCTGATAGGCCTTTTCGATCAGCTCGTTCAGTGCCGGAACCGGCGCCTGATGACCGGCAGTGAACCCCGCAAGTTCCGGGTTCCACCACAGTGTCGACAGTGCCGGATCGCCGTAGCCCACATACCACGAGATCATCGCGTCAAAGTTGCTGGGGTTGTCCACCCAGGCCCGCGTGACCCAGATACCTTCGTCGACCACGGCGATATTGGTGGCGAGGCCGATCTGCTCGACCCCCTGCTTGATCACCTGCGCGATCTGGATATCGGCCGGGATGTTCCGCACCAGGAGTTCGAAGGTCAGCCCCTCGGCCCCTGCTTCGGCAACCAGGGCGCGGGCGCGCTCGATATCTCCGTTGAAAAGCGGCAGGAGGCTGGTGTCGCAGGCCGCGAAGGCCGGCGCCATGACCGATGTCGGATCGCCGACCCCGCCAAGAGCAAACTCGCGGATCTGCTCGCGATTGAGGCTCAGCGCCACCGCCTGCCGCAGCCGCTCGTCGCGGAAGGGCGAGGCCTCGGCCACCGCATTCAGGGCCAGGAAGTAGTAATTGGTGCTGGTTTCGACCGATACGTCAATGCCCGGCACGGATTGCAGCAACAGCGGCGCATCGGGGCCGGCCTCGAAGCTGGCAATGTCGACGCTGCCATCCGAAAGCATGGCAATGCGCGCGTTGTCGCTGGGGACGATCCGCACGAGAATGCGTTCGATCAGTGGCAGACCCTTCTGCCAATAATGCGGATTGCGCTCCAAGAGCCAGTGGTCGTCCTGGACATGCTCGACCACGCGATAGGGGCCGGCGCCCAGCATCTCGCGCGTCGGATCGAAGGTTCCGTCGGCGATCTTGGATATCGGCAGGATCGAGGCCATCGTTGCCGCCAGTGCCGACAAGAGCGGCGCATGGGGCGCGGACAGCGTGATACGGACCTGGTTGCTGCCAACCACATCCACCGCCGTGATCGGGCCCAGCGGACGGGCGAAGAACGACCCGGTGGCAGGATCGACCACCCGAAGCAGCGACCCCTGCACATCCTCGACGGTGAGGGGCGTGCCATCCGAGAACATCAGCCCCTCGCGCAGCGTGAACAGATAGCTGAGCGGGCTTTCCTCCTCCCAGGTTTCGGCCAGCCCCGGGATCGGCTTCAGGGTGCCATCGACATCGACCAGGCTGTCATAGACCAGATGAAGCACCTGCCAGGACGATCCCAGGATCGAGGTGTGCGGATCGAGCTGGGTCGTTTCCAGCGGTTTGGCCCAGACCAGCTGGCCCGCATCCTGGGCCCAGGCGGGTTTGCCCAGCAGTCCCGAAGCGGACAGCAGGGCCGTTCCTCCCGATAGGGCGAGCAGCGAACGGCGATTGATTCCGAAACGAGTGGTGTTCATCTCTTGCATCCTTTCCCGTAGATTCACAGGCGGTCCAATAGGCCGCGCGCCTGGGTGATGATTTCGGACTGGTGCGGCTGAAGCTCTTGTCCGGCGAAGCTGGCGATGTAGTCGTCAAAGGGGTCCAGGGTCCCGGTGCGCGTGTTGCTGAGCGCTTCCAGCACGGCCAGGCCACAGAACGGGGCATAGGCTCTGGAATAGCCACCCTCATGCGTCATCGCGATCCGGCCGGCGCAAAGATCGCTCGCCGCCTGCATCAGGCGCTGGGTCAGGTCGCGATAGACCGTGCTGTGCAGCATCTGGCGCGCCAGCGGGTCGAGCCCACTTGCGTCGAAGCCCGATGTCACCACGATCAGATCCGGCCGGTAGGCGTGCAGCGCCGGCAGCACCACCTGGTCGAATGCTGCCAGATAGGCGCCCCGCCCCGAGCCGGGAGGCAGGGGAACGTTGATGTTATAGCCCGTACCCCGCCCGCCGCCGCGGTCGGCCATGGCGCCTGTGCCGATCGGGAACAGGTTGTCCTGGTGGATGGAGATCGTCAGGACCGACGGATCCTCGTAGAAGATCTCTTCGGTGCCGTTGCCATGATGGGCATCCCAGTCCACCACCGCGACGCGGGCCAGCCCATGCTTGGCCCTGGCCTGCTTGATGGCGATGGCGGCGTTCGCCAGCAGGCAAAAGCCCATGCCTTCGCTGGGTCGGGCGTGGTGCCCCGGCGGCCGCACCAGGGCATAGCCGTTGCGCACCTCGCCCCGCACCACCGCGTCCATCAGCTGGACACAGCCGCCAGCGGACAGACGCGCGATTTCGTAGCCGTCAGTCGCGAAGAATGTGTTGACCCCTGCGGTCCCGCCCAGATGCCGGCTTTTCTCGCGCAGGCCATCGATATAGGCCGGGGCATGCACCGCCAGGATATGGTCTTCCTCGGCGAGGACCGCCTCGATCGGCGTCAGGCTCCGCAGCAGCCCCGAGACTTCGACAAGGTTGCGGATGCGCCGTTTCGTCTCGGGCTCTTCGGCATGCTGGTCCGGCTGGACCGCACCGCCAGAGGGGATGAAGGAGGCCGCGTTGCCAGCATCATGCCACATGCAACGTTCGTGAAAGACGAAACCCGTGGACATCGACGGCCTCACAGTGGATTGAAGTCGTCCCACTCTATGTTGCCGCCGGCTGCGCGTGTTAGCGCCCGGGTTTCCTGACTCTGGTCAGCCAGTGACCTGGGGCCGCGACCGCAGGGCATTCGGTGACACTCCGAAGCGGCTCCGGAAGGCCTTGGAGAAGCTGGAATGATCAGGATAGCCGTTGGCGAAAGCGACCTCTCCGACCATCCGCGTATCGCCCGTCTGGCAAAGCATGTCGTAGCTGCGGGCAAGTCGGGTATCCTTCAGCATTTCGCGGAAGGTGGTGCCGTGGGCAGCCGCGCAGCGATGCATGTAGCCCGGTGAAACGCCCAATTCGCGCGCGGCCACCGTGGGCGAGAATGCCTCATCCGGATAGCGTATTGCGATCAGCGCCTTCAGGCGGCGAAACACCGCCATCCGGGCCGAGGTGCTCTCTCCCGCGGCAGCTTCCTCGCTTTGCAGCATGAGCGCGAGCATCCCGAGCACCTGGCGCTGCAGGATCTGTCCCGCGGTTTCGCGTTCTTCTGCCGACAACTGCCCAATGGCTGCCAATGTCGAGCGCAGCACCTTGCACAGCGATGCGTTCGGTCGGTGCATCATGGCGCAATGCCGCTCGGCGCCGGTGTAGACCTTGTCCAGGCTGTGGACCGGGGCCTTCAGGAAATAGCCGAGAAAGCTGCTCCGGCACGACAGTTGGTAGAAGTCACCCGACCGCAGCATCACATATTGATCGGGCCCGATGCTGCCCGCCCGGCCGTGCTGGTTGAAATGCATCTCGCCTTGCAGGGGCAGGCAGAACACGTAGGATTCCGCCTCGTCCTGCGCGACCGAGGTTCGGCATCGGGTGCCACTGGCACAGTCCGTCGTATATTCCGTCAGACTGAGATCCTGTACCCCGACCTCGGCAATCGAGGCCGACCAGCGATCCCTGCTGGACCGATCCACGCCGATGTCGATGCTGAAGAACACGTCCGAAATCACCTCGCGCCAGGCATCGACGCGACGCGCGGCTGTGACGTTTGCCGTCGAAAACTGGCGGCTGGGTTCGGCAAGCATGCTCTCCTCCTACGACATTAGTTCCTGGCTCATTCAAGAATTGGCATGTGCAAGCGGTAACGGCGGGGGCCACGACGAAACAATCAGGTCATGCGAGACTGCCACATTTCCCAACGCCGCCGGGCAGGGATCCGGAAGCCTCGGCCCCCTCGCCCGGGGTGGGATGTCGCAATCCGGGTCGTGCGTTTGAAAATTCCGTCAATTCCAGTCATGCCAGGTGCCCGGGCAGGTCTATGCGTTGTCCGAAGATCCCGGGAAGCCGAGGGCCCCCAGATCGGTCGCGAACTTTGGCGCTGCGGCCTTGGCCGCCCGCAAATGCTGCCGCATCGCTTCGGCGGCACGCCCGCGATCCCCGACATCCAGCGCATCGAGGATCGCCACATGTTCCTGGCAGGAGCTGTTCAGCCGGCCCATATCGATCAGGGATTCATATTCAAGCAACCGCCGCAGCTTGTTCTGCTGTGCAACGGCCTGCACCACAAAGCTGTTGTGCGAACATCCCGCGATGAAGAGGTGGAATTCCTCGTCGAGGCGAAAGAGTTCGGACAGGCTGTGCTGCTCGTCGCTCAGGATGCGCTCGTGGCGCGCGCGAATGGCCGCAGCACCGATGGCGTCATAGACGAAACTCGACTGCAGCATGGCGCCCGGCTCGACCAGGAACCGGAAGTCGTAGCTGGCGTCATTCGCGGCAAGCGAGTTCAGCGTCGGTTCGAACTGCCAGCCGTATCCCGGCATGCGGGAGATGATGCCTTCGTCTGACAGGACCGAAAGGACGCGCGACAGCGTCATCTTGCCCAGCCCATAGCGCGAGCGAAAAGAATTCTCTGAAATTTCGCGCGGAATCCGGCCCTCGAACCAGTCCCGGGCAATACGCTCCCTGATCTGCTCTTCATCTTCAAGCGGCAGGCCGCCAAGTATGCGCTGCGCGGCGGCCGGGTCGACAGCGACGCTCATGCCGCGCCCGTCGGCACGATCCACGGCGCCCAGGCTGGCCAGCTGCGCCAGCGCCGCCCGCACCGGGCTGCGCGAGACCCCGAACTGTGATGACAGCTCGGTCTCTCGCAGATGATCGCCGGGTTTCAGCGATCCATCGACGATCAGTTTCAGGATCCGCCTGACCAGTCGCAGTTGAAGATCGCTCTTTGAATCCACGGGTCCAACTCGGCCTTGATTGTTCCGGTATCTGCCAGCGCTTTGTCAGCTTTGCCTGTCCCTGGGCATCTCGAAACGGCGCGGATCGTCAAAGCGCCGCAGGACATTGGTCGTGATGGCGGCGATTTCGTTCTGGTAGCCGTTCCAGGCCATGGAACCGGCCCAGGCGATGGAGCCGGTGGAGAACACCGCCCCGCCGCCTTCGGTCTCGAAGAAGGTCAGGTCGGCGCGGATGATCTCGGCCTGCGTGCCCGACCATTCGGGGGTGGGATCGAGCAGGTCTTCCGGCGTCATCAGATAGATGTCGGTATGGCGAACAGAGGATGCCAGCACCAGGGCATGGGCGGGCGTGCCCTGGGCCGGATCGGCGCGGTCGACCTCAAGCCCGGCAGCGCCGCCGCCTGCCAGCCCGAAATCGCCGATCTTCGCCCCACAGTCGAGCCCTTCAAAGATGAAGGCGGCGCGCGGCTCGGCGGCATCCGGCGTCAGCATGTAGGGTTCCGAGATATCGAAGCCCTGCGAGGTCATCCCGACGCCGCACAGATGGTTCGGCGGCCGGCCGTTGCGCCGCCAGAGCCCGCCATATTCGCCGGTGAAGGCATGGTGGAACTGGCCATGCCCCGGCTCCCAGGGACGGATACCGGCCTCGGAGCGGCGGCATTCCATGATGCCCGGCATGTCCTCGTTGAAGCTGACGACCCAGTAGAATCCGTTTCCGCCCAGATACATGAGCCTTCCGCCGCGGTCAGTGAAACCCTGCAGCGCCTCGATCATCGGGCGGGTGTGATATTCCGGATGGGTGCCGGTGATCACCACGTTGTAGCGCGACAGCAGGCGCAGGCCCTCGGCATGCAGGTCTTCGTCGGTGATGACATCATAGCCCTGTCCGATGGCGTCCAGCCAGCCGAGGACATGGGTATCGGCATTGAACTGCCAGATGTTCGAGCCAAAGCCGCCAAGAAAGGATTTCACCTTGGGCTGCAGATCCAGGATCGGCCGCAGGCGCGAGCTGTGAAAGACGCCGCTGCCATCGTCATGCACTTCGTAGACAGAAAGACCGATGCCCGGATGGGTCTGCAGGAACATGTGGTGGCGGTCCATCTCGACGACGCGACCCATGCCGATTTCGGTGCCGGGCACATCCATGCCCAGCCGGTGATTGGCATAGGCGAGGTAGGAGCAGGTCGGGAACAGGAAGGCGACGGTGTTGCCCGTCACCCGGTCGCGCGGCGGGCGCAGGGCAAACACGCAGTAATAGGCATCCTCCTCAACCCCGTCGGGGACAAGACGCAGGGCATAGACGCCACTGGGCAGATCCTCGGGCAGGGTAAGCGTGAAATCCACCTCCCAGCCGGTGTCATAGACATCGGTCGAATGGAAATGGATCGCCGAATAGAGGTCCGGCCGCTTCTTCCAGTCCAGCTCCTGGCCCTTCCATTGCCAGCCGGTCATCGCCCGGGCCGGCGCATTGTGGATGCGCCCGTCGAGGTGAAAGGGTGAGATGTCGCAGATCACCTGGGTCGTCATCCGCTGCGAGAAATCCCAGGCGGCGCGCAGGCTGCGCTGGCGTGACAATCGTTCGAAATCAGCCAGCAACCGACGAACCGCCTCGTGCGACAGATCCGTCGCGAACAGCGCCGGGCGGTCGATCTTGCCGTCGAAGAAACCGGCGGGGCGGCCATCGCCGCCGCGGGTTGCGGCGATCAGCACCTCATCCGCGCGGCACGGCGACGGCTGCACCGTGGCAGTGGCGAGCGATGGCGCGATATCGGCGCTTGCAGCGTCACGCTCGCAGGTCACGGCAAGGGTCAGCCCGCCTTCTGCAGACGCCGAGAAAGAGACGATGTGCCAGGTCTCCAGCGCAACGGCTGCCGAAATCACCAGGCGCGTGCCGAAGGCTTCGGCAAAGACGCAGCCTGCGGCGTCGATGCCGATCCGGGCAAAGCCCGGCAGGGCGATCAGGCTGCTTTCCCGCCCGTCGATCAGGCTGGGCCGCATCGCCAGGGCCAGGGTAAAGGCGCGCAGGTCGCCCAGCATCCCCTGCCCCGGAATGATGACGCAGGAACCGGGGTAGAACCCCTTGGCCACCGCCGCGCGTGACCCGCCCAGATCCAGCGCAACCGGCTGGTCCTTGTAGCCGGGGCCCTGCGGGTTGGTGTCGCCCTGGATGATCCGGCGCAGGTCGGCACGATACTGGCGCGCGCCAAAGGAACTGACCATGACGGAAAGCGCCTCGCCCGGGGCGACGGAGAGTTTGTCGGTATAGGCAACGAGGGGAAGCATTCCCGGTTCCTTCATGGTTGGGACAGGGCTTGATCCAGGTCGTCGCCGGTCAGGTCCTTCCACCGTCGCGAAAAGATATCGCGTTCGGCCGCGATCAGATCGGTGTAGACAACGCCTTCGACCAGTTCGACCGGGGCGCCCCGGCGAAGCGGCAGGCGGCCAAGCCGCCAGCGCCCGTGCCGGTCTTCGACGACCAGCACATATTTGAACGGTATCTCGCCCGCCCCCGCCACGCCCGAGCCGCGCATCAGGTTCAGCACCCTTTGCAGGCCGGGGCTGTGGTATCCGATCGGGTCGGCGAGAAACTCGCGCGCAAAGGCAAGGTCGGAACGGTCGATGCGGTAGCGGCTCATCTTCTTCCTCTCGTCGCCGGCGGGGCGACGGCGCCCCGCCTTGAACAGCCCGGGATCAGTTGGTCTTGATCCGGTCCCAGGCCTTTGTGTAAAGCCGCAGATCCTTGCCCAGATCGTCGAAGATCTGCAGCTTGGCGCGAACCTCGGGGGTCGGATTGATCGAGGGGTTGGTCCTCAGGTTTTCGGGAAGAAGTTCGATCGCGGCCAGGTTGACCGTGCCATTGGTCAGGCGTTCGGCGTTCTTGGCGGCGTTTTCCGGGCGCAGCATGAACTGCATGAACAGCTTGGCATTGTCGACATTCGGCGCGTTGGCCAGAAGGCAGATGTCCTCCTGATACATCGTCGCGCCCTCTTCGGGGATCACGAAGCCCAGGTTCTCGGGGTCTTGCAGCGCGTTCAGCACCGCGCCGACATAGTAATGCCCGGCCGCAATATCGCCCGCGGTCACGAGCGCGATCACGTCATAGCGGAAGGCCCCGATGTTCGGGACCTGCTCCGAGATATATTCCTCTGCCCTGGAGATCTCGTCCGGGTCGCGGGAGTTCACCGAGGCGCCGGTCATGATCAGGCCGACACCCAGCGTTTCGCGCAGGTCATCCAGCATCGTGATCTTGCCCGGATTGGCCTTGGCATAGGCAAAGAAGTCGGTCCAGCCCTTCACCTCGGGGATCAGCTACCAGATGCTTCAAGCCAGATTTGTATAAGGGAATCCATTCGTCTGTGCTCGCGTCCTTAGACCACACCAATGATCGTTCATTTAAAGACCCGGCGTTCAGAAGGGTCGAGATCTGCTCTTCAGAAAATGGCCCCTTCTTCTCTTCGGAAATGACCGCGAACCAGAGTTGACTTTCCAAACCGCTCTCCATCACTGACCGCAGCATAAGGTGTCAAGCGCAGCGAACCTGTCAAGTCAGCAGATGTAATGCGCCCACCGAAACGGTCGAAGCGACGGCACCGAGCCTGCCTTTCCCAGAAGAGCAACCATGTACATGTTCAGCCGGGGCCTTTTGGCCGTTGCTTGGCGCGAAGGGCTCCTGCCCGGGCCAGTGTATAGATCGACTATGGAGCCTTTCGCCCACATAGCAGACATTGAGGGGCGAAGGCCCGCAGTGAGCGGTTGGCCGAATCATCTCGGGCCCAAAACCGATCGTTTCTGGCCCGGCCCCCTGCCCTACCCTGCATCAAGGGCTTAGGTCGGACAAAAACCTATGACAAAACCTTTGCGGTTTTGGGAGGTTTTTGGCACAGTGCCGCATGATCATCGGATATGCCCGCGTCAGCACAGAGGACCAGAACCTGGACGGCCAGCTCGACGCCTTGAAGGCGGCGGGTGCCGACAGGATTTTCGCTGACAAGATCACCGGCACGGCGCGCAGCAGACCCGAGCTGGACCGGTTGCTCGATCAGCTTCGCCGGGGCGACGTGATCACCGTCACCAAGTATGACCGCCTCGCCCGTTCCTTGCGTGACCTTCTGGACATCGTGGACACGATCCAGGCGCGTGGCGCGGGCTTCCGGTCGCTGGCCGAAGACATCGACACCACCACGCCCGCCGGGCGTCTGGTATTTCATGTGTTCGCATCTATCGCCCAGTTTGAACGGGAGCGGATTTCGGAGAGGACGAAGGAAGGGCTTGAGGCTGCGCGGAAGCGCGGTCGAGTTGGGGGTAGGCCCCCTGCCCTATCCGCCGCGCAGAGGGCCGAGGTGCGCCGGATGCGGGACGAGGAGCTGAGGCCCCTGCCCGAGATCGCCCAGCTCTTCCGGGTCAGCGCGAAGACGATCAGAAGGGCATAGGCCACAAATGTTGTTTTGTGCGCTGTGCCGTGCTATGTTGCAGGCATGCCCAGACTCTCAATCGACATCACCCCCGAAGAGCACCAGAAGCTGAAGGCCATCGCTGCGCTGAAAGGCGAGAGCATCAAGGATTTCGTGCTGAAGCGCACCCTTGGCGATGCCCTTGACGACATGAGTGAGGCCGAGGCGGTTGCGGCCTTGGCTGACTTTTTGAAGCCCAGGATCGAGCAGGCGCGGCGCGGCGAGTTTTCCAAGAAGTCGCTTGCAGACATTCGGCGTGAAGCACACCAGCAGGCCGGACTTTAGCCGTTCCCATGCCGTCCTATGACCTCACGCTAGCCGCTGAAACGGATCTGCGGGACATCTGGCGCTATACCTACAAAACGTGGGGCTTTGACCAGGCCGAGAAGTACTTCAACCAGATCGAAGCCTGTTGCGAGGCCGTGGGTGACGGGCGGGCGAGATCGAAGGTGCTTGAGGGACTGCAAGAAGGCGTCCACATCCACCGCTGCGAACACCACTTCATCGTCTGGCTGGCCGGAGCCAGCCCGGTCATTATCGCCATCCTGCATGAGAGGATGGATTTCGTGCGGCGGCTGAAGAGCCGACTGTAGCCCCTACCGCGTCGCTTCAAAACAGCCTTTGTGCCCAACTCAAATGAGTATATACTCATTTGAGTAAAAGCTCATTTACACAAGAGGCGGTCAGCTTGCCAATTATCTCGATACTGAATCCAAAGGGTGGCAGCGGCAAAACCACCATCACGACGAACCTCGCCCGCTCGCTGCATGAGCGCGGCCATAGGGTTCTAATCGTCGACTCCGATCCGCAAGGTAGCGCCCGAGACTGGCACGCGGCCGACGAAAAAAACCCCCTGCCTCTCGTGGCTTTGGACCGCGCCAACAATGTCAAAAGCCTGCCGGATGTCGCCGCCACCTACGACTTCGTCGTAGTGGATGGTGCAGCCAAACTTGAGGACATGATCGCTGCAAGCATCAAGATCACTGATTTTGTCCTTATCCCGGTGACGCCTAGTCCTTACGACCTGTGGGCGGCTTCAGACCTGGTTGAGTTCATCAAGGCCCGCCAGGAGGTGACGGACGGCAAACCAGCGGCTCGCTTCATCATCAGTCGGGCAATCGCCGGCACACGCTTGGGCGACGAGATCGTCAAGGCGCTCGCAGAACAGGGCCTAGGGGTGTTCGCTACGCACATCACTCAGCGGCAGGTTTACCCCCAAACGGCAAGCGAGGGGGGGACGGTGTTCGACAGCAAGAACGCCGATGCCTTGGCGGAAGTGAACGCCCTGACCGATGAAATTCTCGCCTTTATCGACGGGGAGGGAGCGTGATGGCCCTTTCAAGTAAACGACCGAGCCAGCGTGACGAGGTTAAGACGAGGCTTCTGAGCGATGTAACTGAGACGAATGAGAGGAAGCGCCGTCTGAACGCAGAGATCGAGGACTCTCTCTATCGCCGGATCAAGGGACGAGCTGCGGAAGAGGGGCAAACAATATCCAGCATTACCCGCGACCTATGGATTGAGTATTTGAGTAAGTGAGTGTTTGAGTAACCACCTTACCAGCCATTGCGACCGCGCTTCTTATACCAGCTTTTGCAGAACCCAAGGAACGCAGCGTCTGGGTTCTTCGGAAGCGCCTTCTGTCTTGCGGCATAGGTCCGCCATTCCCCGACCAGGACATTGATGTCCCACGTCGGCGCAACCTCCCGCGCACGCTCAAGCGTATCCGGTGAGAGGGGCAAAATGTAGCCGCCAGTCAGCCGGTCCTGTTGGGGTTTGGCCGTGTAGGCATGCAGAAACTCCGGCTTCGGTGTAACCGTCAGGATGTCTGCTTCCAGCCGGAAGGCATAGTCCGGCATGTGATCGTGTTCCTCATCGGCCTTGCAGATATCTTTCACAAGCCGCCGAAATTCCTTGTCTGATGATGTTGAGCCCGTGCGGGCCTGTAGTTTTTCAAGGCCGCACTTCCATTCCGGCTGAGTGCCGCATTGCTTGCGCGCCAGCTCATACAGGCGGCGCTCTAGAGGCTTGCGGAGCTGGAAGTAGCGACGGTTCAGTGTGAGGACATCATCACCAGCAATCGCGTTAAACACCCAATCGGAAAGGGTAACTTCGAGATCAAGCATCCGGCCATCGCGGGTCTCACGCACGATCCGATAACGATCAATCAAACTGAATCCGTCAATCTGCTCAACACCACCAGTGACGATGTTCGTTTCGATCTGGGTTCCCTGTAGCCGCTCAAGCGCAGCCTTGAGGCCCGTGTAACCAGTTCCAGCCACTGGTCGATTGGTAGCAACAAGCAAGTCATACGCCTTGAACCGCAAGGTCCGATGGACGGTCTTGCCATCGTTTAGCGCGGCCATAACCTGCGAAATACAGTAGATCAGCACATCCCGATCATGGACGGTGGCAAGACCGATCATGTTCGGCCTGACCTCCACATAGCTCTTGCCGTCGGAAGCGACGTAGCGGCGTTTCTTTGTGTCCGGCTTAGTTGAAAGGGTGAAGATGGGGTGCGCCATCGAGGCCATGTCGCCTTTAGGCGCAGCATCGAAGATATCGCACACGAAGAAGTCGCCCTGAGCGTGACGCAGGGGGAGCAGCGGAGTTCGGTCCTGTTTCGTAATTTCACCCACCATCACAGCACTATTCGTAATTTCACCCACCGATGCAAGAAGTTCGTAGTATCACCCACCACCGAAGGAACGTAATTTCACCCACCAAGTTTCGTAAGATCACCCACCGTCTTTCGTAAGATCACCCACCGAGCTCTGAAAAGTAGGCGTTTTAGTCAATTATTTTCAATATCTTATGTCGCAGACTGATTCGCGTAACACATAGTCTAACACCATATAACACACAGGGCTGTCAGCCCTTCCGCCTCATTCCCCATAGAAAACGCATGCCAACCGGCCACTTGCGTTTTCCTTCAGCCACTCACCCCAAAGGACAGCGCAAGTGGTACCGTTGGCTGCCATAAAGCGGGGCAGAGCGATGCTGAGACCGAGCGCCAGAACCAGGCCGAAGAGGGCTACGAACGGGGTGCGCTTCTTCCAGCGTCCCGCCCTTGCCAGATCGTCGCGCAGGCGCCGAAGGATTTCCTCTTCGTGCCGGACCAGCTCGTTCAGGGTGCGGCTCGCATCCCGCCGATCGGCAGCGAGGCCAAGGTGCAGACCTTCCAGCCGGTCGAGGGGGACGGCCAGAGCCTTGTCGATCTCGTTGCCGATATGGCGGCCATAGCGCTGCGGATCAGCGAAAGCCTTGGCCGCCTGTGCGGCGTCCCGGCTTTCCAGTGCGGTCTTCTGGACCACCGCGAGGGTTTCCCCGTGCTGGTCCAGCTTTTCCGACATCCTGGCGACGACGACGCCCAGAAGATCCACCATTTCACCGAGGGCGGCGAGGGAGAGGGCAGGGGAGGCGGAACCGGCTTCTGGCATTATGACTTCCGTGATCGGGGACAGGCGATGTGGGATCAGAGATCGGTGTTGCGCGATCAGGATTCGGATTTGGGATTTACGGGTTGTGCGTCCGGTGACAGGTAGCGCCCGTCGAACTCCCTGTCCGCGAAGTAGCGCAGCTTGCGGGCGATGATCACCGGCTTGCCCTGGACGCGCAGCAGCTGGACATGGGGCGGTATCTGCATGATTTCATCCGGGGTCATCAGGTCGCGCGCCGTGACGTTGTACGAGGTCGAGGGCGCATCGCCGGGCTTGTGGCTTTCGGTCTGATAGCCGGTGGTTTCCCGCCCGATCATCTGGCTTAGCCATTTCGCCGTCTCGAAGTCGTTCACCCCGAAGGTTTGCAGCACGCCCGCGTTGGCGACGAAGGTGTTGGCCCGTGCGCCATAGAGGTCTTTCAGCTGGCTCATGTCCTGAAGGATCGGCCAGAGTTGCAGCCCATAGCCTGCCATCAGCCCCATGGCGCGTTCCACGGCTTCAAGACGGCCCAGGGCGGCGAACTCATCGAGGAGGAACAGGGCGGGCTGTTTCAGGCGCTCTGAGCCTGCCTGAGCGGCTTCCGCGTCCCTGGCGATGTCCTGAAGTGCCTGAGCCACCAGAAGGCGCAGCCAGCGGCTGTAGGCATCAAGCCGGTTCGGCGGCAGGACGAGGAAGATCGAGGTCAGATCATGCCGCAGGGCCGAGAACTGGAAGTCAGAACGCGCTGTGGCGGCGACGATGCGGGGGCTGTCGAGGAAATGGGTGTGGCGCTGCGCCGAGGACATCACCGAGGCCGCTTCGCGGTCGGATTTGCCCAGGAAGCGGTTGGCGGCACGGGCGATCAATCCTCCGGCGGCGGCGCTGTCCTGCATCAGCTCCAGAAGGCTGCGGAACTTTTCCGGCGGCAGGGTCAGATATTCCCGCACCGTGGCGAGGGTTTTGCGGTCCTGATCCTCATGGGCCACGACGAACATGATCAACCCGGCCAGCAGCGCCTTGGCTTCCTCGTTCCAGTGCGCTTCCGACTGCTGGCCGGGTGGGTCCATCACCAGGGCTTCGGCCAGAGAGGCGGCATCTTCGCCCAGGTCGGGGCTTTCCGCGTCGAGCCGCCCGAGGGGGTTATAGGCTGAGGCGGGCATGCCGGTAACGCCGAAGGGGTCGAGGATATGAACTGCACCAAACCGCTTGCGCGCTTCGCCCGCAATCTTCGCGTTCTCGCCCTTGGGGTCGATCGCCAGCACCGAGCGTTCGGCCAGCAGCAGGTTCGGGATCACCGTGCCGACGCCTTTGCCTGCCCTCGTGGGGGCGAGGGTCAGGAGGTGTGCCGGGCCGTCATAGCGCAGCAGTTTGCCGGTATCGAGGTCGCGGCCGATCAGGAGGCCGTCACCGCCTTCGAGCGCTGCGCGTTCCTTCCGGGTGGCAAAGCGGGCCGAGCCGTGGCTGTCGCTTGGCCTGCGGCCCCAGAGCCGGACGCCTGTCCGGTTGGACCAGTCATTCGCCCCGGCGATCCAGCCCGCAATCAGCATCGGCCAGAACAGGACCCAGTGCCAGAGGGCTTCGCCCATCGGCGCATCGGACAGGATGATGATCAGGATCAGCCAGGCGAACATCGCAAAGCCGGTGGCGATCACAATCCAGACGAAGAACCACACCGCAAGGATCGGGGTGAAGACAACGAAGAGGGACAGCCGCGACAGCAGCCCCAGGGCCGAGGTGATGTATTGCAAAATGGGTCAGGTCCGGATTGGGAAGGGCAGGGGGAAGGGACGAGCTGCGCTCGCCCTTTACGATGGCTCGCTGCGCGAGGAAGCCAGATGCCGCGCCCGCTTCTGCAGGGCCGGAGGAAGGGCGGAACCCGGAGCGGCGGACGACGGGGCAGGGGGAGGATCTTCTGCCTTGCTGGCGGGCTGCTTCGCATCCCAGCCTTCAAAGGCCTTGCGATCCTGTTCGCGGGGCAGGTTGCGGATCAGGCGCTCGATCATGGCGGCGGCGTTGGAATCCCGTTCCGCCAGATCGACCAGCGCGCCGCCGAGGATGATCTTGCGCCGCGTATCCAGCTTGCGCGCCTTCGTCGCTTCGCGGTTCTTCAGCGCAAGGAGCCGGGCCTTGGCCTGGGCATAGCGCTTCTCAGCGCGTTCAAGTTCTGTCTCAGCCATTCGTACCTTCACACACGCCGTAAATTCCAAACATCCTGAGGTGGAATGGAGCATTGACGGAGCAAGGTCAAGCGGGTACCCGTAGGCCGACTAGGTCAAGGGCGCACTTATGCAAACTCTCCACCGCCTGCGGCGCTTCCGAGATTTGCGTGCGGTCTCACCGGGGGCATGGCCCCCCGCCGACGGCGTCCCCGTCCGATGCGTGGCATCGGAATGGAAGGGCGCGCCGCCCCTTCCAAACCATCCCAGACCAACCTTCGCGGTTGGATCGCGGCCCGCTGTCCCTGTCGCCCTCGTTGGAACTGGCCCCGAGAGCGGGGCGGTTCCGCGAGGGCGTTCGTGCCAACGGGCGATCCGGTTCCGCTTGTCCCGAGAGCTGGCCAGGCTGCCGGATCGGGTTTGCCGCGCGGGGCTTGTTCGGCAAACCATGGCCCATCCTGGCGATGGTCGCGCGTATGCTTGGCAGCATGACCGCCTGCCTGTTGGCGTGGCTGCATGTCTGCCAATCTGCGCGGTGGCCTGCTTGCCCGGATGGTTAGCCGCCGGATCGCCCGTTTGCATGTCTGCCTGTTTGCCTGTCTGGCAGTCTGCCTGCCTTTGCCCGTCGCCGGATCGGTAGGGCGCGGCCATGGCCAGCTACCACCTCTCGGTCAAGACGATCAAACGCAGCGCCGGGCGGTCGGCCACGGCGGCGGCGGCCTATCGGTCGGCCTCCGTCATCGCCTGCGACCGGGAAGGGCGCATGCACGATTACACCGCCAAACGCGGTGTGGAGGCCTGCTTCATTCTCGCCCCCGATGACGCACCGTCCTGGGCGCAGGACCGCGCCGCGCTTTGGAACGCCGCCGAGGCGCGGGAGACCAGGTCCAATTCGGTGACGGCCCGCGAATGGGAGCTGGCCCTGCCGTCCGAGCTGTCCGACGCCGCGCGGATCGACATCGCGCGGGCCTTCGCCGCGCAGCTGGTCGAGCGCTACGGGGTGGCAGCAGACGTGGCGATCCATGCCCCGCACAGCGAAGGTGATCAGCGTAATCATCACGCCCATATCCTGACCACCACCCGCGTCTTGTCCGCCGAGGGGCTGACCGACAAAACCCGCATTCTCGATGCGGCCAGCACCGGCGGGCCGGAGATCGAGGCCATGCGCGGCTACTGGGCCGAGTTGCAGAACCGCGCCTTGGAATTGGCGGGGCAGGTTGAGCGCGTCGATCATCGGTCATTGGAGGTACAGCGCGAAGAGGCGTTGTCTCTTGGTGACACATTGAAGGCCGAAGAGCTGGACCGCGAACCGGAGCTGAAGCTTGGCCCCGCAGCCAATGCTATCGAGCGCCGCGCGCAGTTGGTCGCCGAGGCCGAGGGCAGCGACTATGAACCACTGACCCAGAGGGGCGCGCGGGTGCATGCGGTGCGTCAGGCCAGGGCGATGTTTGCCGAGATGCGCGAGCGGTTGGAGCTGGCGCGCGATGCATGGGTCGAGGCCCGGGAAGAGGGGTTGGGGCGTGTTGGGGCCGGGCTAGCTGCGCTGCGGGCCGCCGCAGGGCGGCAGGCGAGAGAGCTGGACCAGGACGAGATCAAGGAACGCTTGGCACGGATTGCCGGGCGGGAGCTAGGCGACGAAAATGATCACAGGCCGGGGCAGGGCGTGCGGGATACACGCAGCAGGCTTGCAGATGTGCTGGGCAAAGCAGGGCTAGAAGGCAAGGTGCGGGACCAGGCCCGCCAGAAGGAACGCGAGCAGGAACTGGACGAAGAGCGCAGGCGGCGCGAACTCGACAGAGACCTAGGGTGGGAACTGTAAGAAAAAGTTCCATATGTCCATGGCATAGGTCGCTGACCCAACTTGGCACATTGATGCCGTCGGATGTGCCACATCATCAGAGCCAGAACGTATCGGTCTTGAGAAGACAGATTTCTATTGACAAGCCACTTTCTGACTAAATTATTGACTTCAAACGGGCAGCTGGGGGACCCATGTTCTGGGCGATTGTTGGCATAGTAGTCGTTTGTGCAATTTGCAGTATTGCGTCTAGCGCGGAAGACTCCGCGAACGCAGCGAAGGCAAACACCCAAAAGATACTTGAGAGTGAGGCGTCTGCGCGGTACGCACGAAAGATCGCAGCATTTCAAGTGCTTATAACCGAAGAATTTCCCGATGATGCGGCAAGGTTCACTTATGCCGCAGTTGATCAGTCTTACAAAGCGTACTTCGGAGCATACTCCGACCCAAAGAACCGACAAAGGTTCACGATGTTTGATGCGAGTAAGTTCAAAAGTCCTGAAGATCGGCGCGCAGTCGTGGAAGATGCGATCAACCGAGGCGCCGGAACAATCTCAGAGGAATTCAGAAGAAAGGTTATGGCAACAGTCGATGGTCGCATTCGCTTTGAGCGGGCGATTCTAGCAGCGGAAACCCGTGCAGGATGAAACAGCTTCTTGATCGCCCTTTGTGCAACCGCAGGGCAGGAACCGGCCCAATAGTATTAGGTCATCACGCGGTGCTTTGCTGGCGTTGTTTGTCAGCTTCGCTGGCAATACTCGCGGTGACGCCCTTGCTTGGAATGACCCACGGAAGCGATCTATTTGCTCCGCTAGGAGCTTTTCTGGTAGCTGTCGGAGCGCTTGATGGCATCCGATCTTACTCACGCCGCTGGGGCACAAGCAATAGAAATAGAGCGCTGTTCGGTTTTTGCCTTGGACTTGGTGTTGCCCTGTGCCTCGCCGCTATCTGCTGAATATCATTTTATTGATCTCGAGTTTTGTGCCCGCTCTGAACGGCGGAAATCGTAAAGAAGAGTGTGACAGAGCTGATGATGTCAAACACACCTCCAGCCAAATCCCAGTTTAGCCCACTCTGGGCGGTTACTGTAGTAAGTTGTTGGCCAGAGTCCAAAATCGAAGTCGATATGCCGTAGCAGACAATGGAAAGTAACGCTGTAATCCACCATGCCGTTCCTAACATCAAGGCGCGATCAACCTGAGACGTAACTGAACCTCTTATGATGTTCCTTATTGCCTCGATTGGTTTCCAAATGTTTAAAATTGGAACGAAGAACCAGTAAATTGAACCCGCCGGTGTGATACTCTGCGGCCCAAGGCGAACGGTTAAGTTCTTCGTCTCATTGCGCATCCACCAAAGCATTGCAATAATCCAGACGAGTGCCGCAACGCCAAAAACAATTGTAAACGCTTCATTTTGGTTTAGAGCAATGAAACGATCATATCTTGCTTGGATGTCTGATGATCCATTGAAGTGAACCATGACGGTTTTTCCAGACAGAATCGTCAGAGGCGGAATTATCCACAGCAGCACTTTAGTCAAGAAGTCGTTTCGAACTAGTCCGCCGGACTGTGCCTGTGCAAGAGGATTAGAAGACGGGAAGTCGGAAGAAACCGGTGCAGTGCCCCAATCAGTTAGCTCTGGTCCAGATTGGTTCATGAACTTCTGTTGCGTTTCATTTGGGTAAATCGGGGATATCACTGATATCGGCGATGAATCCTGGGGTTTCGTCAACGATGGCGGAAGCGGAGGCGGCGCAACTTCTGCCCCTGATACCAGCCTGCATTCCCCAAGTGGCGTGTCGTTTGAGGTGAAGATCGCCTGTATCCGAGCGCTAGACAAGGATTTTCTGCCGCAAGCGGCACCTGCGGTCGCGCAGACTGCTGGATCTGGACGGATCAGACCG
>Ga0209476_10000639_pt1 | contig 23986 bp, 22 predicted proteins | sample KloWWTrecipitate_FD_187179 | JGI IMG/M metagenome (GOLD analysis project Ga0209476, IMG submission 187179) | Active sludge microbial communities from Klosterneuburg, Austria, studying microevolution and ecology of nitrifiers - Klosterneuburg... | ecosystem: Engineered > WWTP > Aerobic digester... | reverse complement strand
GTCGGGAAGCTGGCCTTGATCGGCAACGTGCTGCGCGCCGGACCCTCGACCCCGCCGGACCTCGCCTTCTTCATGCTCGGCGGCTCCGGCGACCTCGAGCTCTACCGCGCCGACAACCTCGCGGTCGACCGCATCGGCCAACCGCTGCCGCAGCTCGGCTTCTACACCACCGGCCGCGCGCGCCTGGTCGAACTGGAACAGCGGCCGGCGCTGCCGCCCGGCGTGGTCCCGCTGGCGGCGATCGACGTGCAGGACGCGGTGATCCGCGAGGCCGGCGCGCGCCCCTGGGACCGCGACCCGATCGACCGCCGCATCGTCGCCGACACTATCGAGGGCCGCGGCCGCATCATCGACGACCAGTCCGAAGTCGGCGGCTATCCGGTGCGCCCGCAGACCCAGCGCGCCTTCGTGCCCGCCGAATGGAACCTCGACGACATGAGCCCGCGCACGCCGCACGCGCGCAGCGCGCCGCCGCGCTGAGGATGGCGGCGCGACGTCGCCGCGCGGCACGCGCGCCTTCCTAGGCATCGCCAGGGCGCCAGTCGCCGAACATCTGCTCCGCCGCCGCAGCGTGCCTCGCGGCGGCGTCGAGCTGCAGGCGTGCCGCCGAGCGCAATGCGCCCGGTCCGCGACTGCGCCACTCGCCAAAGCGGGCATCGCGCGGCTCGAACATGACCCGGCTGCCGTCGCGCGCGGTGTACGCCATCGGGTCCCAGGCGGGTTCGCCGACGTGCGCGTCGATCCAGCAGTCGAGGAAGTACGCGGCGCCGACCACGCCCGGGTCGCCGTAGCGGCCGTCGGGAAAATCGCGCGTGGGCCGCCATGCGCGCCCGAGCGCCACGCTGTGGTCCGGCACCTGCGGCTCGCGGGTCAGCCGGCAACCCGCGAACACCAGGCCCGCGGCCTGGCCCGAAGGCGTGCTCGGCGCGGCGACATAGCCCTGGCGTTCCTTGCCGGGCCGGAACCGCGACTGGATCTCGCAGTCCTCGAAGCGCGCGCTGCCGGCGCCGAAGATGAAGTCCACGCTGCCGCGGACCACGCAAGCGCGGAAGCGGCTGCGCCCGCCGTCGGCGAACAGGGTGTCCTGGTGACCGATGATCTCGACGCGGTCGAGGCAGGCGCGGTCGCTGCCGTCGGCCAGCATTAGCGCGACCGCCTGCGGGCCATTGGGTCCTATGGCCTCGAACTGCGGGCGCACCAGGTTGCCAACGTAGTCGAAGGCATTCTCGATGGTGAGGTCGCGGGCGCGGAAATCCGGCGCGCGCACCGTGACCGAGGCACATCCCCAGGTGCCCCAGGGCGACCCATCCGGACCGCGCTGTCCGGCCGCGGCGTCGTAGCTGAGCACGCTGCCGCCGCGCGGGTCTCCAAGCAGTTCGATCGCGGGGCGGTCGATCACCAGCTTCTCGTGCCAGCGGCCGCGCGCCACCGAGATGCGAAAGGGCCGCCGCGGCTCGCGCGGGGCAGCGGCGATCGCCGCCGCCACCGAGTCGTAGGTCGGGACGCCATCGGCAGGCGCAGTGTCGCGAGTGACCACTGCGTCGAAAGGCAGCTCGGCGGCCGTCGCCAGTCGCGCGGACAGCGGGACCGCAGCCAATGCGGCGGCTCCGGTCAGGAACTGGCGTCGGTGCATGGGCGCTCCCGGGCGGCTGCCGGCCCGCGATCAGGTCCGCGGACTCGCGGGACCGGCGTCATGCCGGCCCCGCGATGGCATCCGCAACATGCCGCAACCGTCAGAACTGGTAGCGGAACCCGAACAGGTAGACCCGACCCGTATGGTGGTAGACCGACACGCGGTCGGCGCTGGAACTCACCCACTGGTCGCTGTACTCGTCGGTGAGGTTGATGCCCTCGAAGGTCAGCTCCAGGTGGTCGTTCCAGCGATACGACATCGAGGCATCGACGTTGAGCGTTTCGGCCGTGCCCTCCACGTCGTTGTTGTTGCGGCCCGGCACCGTGGTAAGGAAATCGTCGCGGTAAGCGGCCGAGACGCGCGCGCTGAACTTCGGGTTCTCGTAGTACAGCGTGAGGTTGTAGGCGTTCTTCGACAGTCCGGTCAGGTCGGTGGACAAGGACGGCACGCCGGCCGAGGTCACGTACTGGATCTCCGAATCGACATACGTGTAGTTGAACTGCATGCCGAAGTCCTTCCAGAAGCCCGGAAGGAAGACGAAGGGCTGCTGGTAGGCGAACTCCCAGCCGCGCAGGTCGCCGCCCGGCGTGTTGACCGGGATGTTGAAGGTGAAGTCGTCGGTGGGCTGCGCGCCGGTGCCGATCAGCAGGCTGTCGGGCAAACCGGAGGTGTTGTACGGCCGGGTCTCGCGCGAGGTCTGCACGAAGGTGTCGATGTCCTTGTAGAACCAGGCCAGCGACAGAAGCGATTCCTCGGCGAAATACCACTCCAGCCCGAGGTCGGCGGTCTTGGCCCGGAACGGGTCCAGGTTCGGATCGCCGCCGTTGACGGTGCGATTGCCGCCGCTGACGCTGACGGTGACGCCCGGGGTCAGGTTGCCGAGCGCGGGGCGCGCCATGACATCGGCCGCGCCGAGCCGGAACACCAGCTCGTCGGTGAGATCCCAGGCCATGTTGAGCGAGGGCAGCCAGTCGTCGTAGCTGCGCTCGACGGTGGCCGGCACCGGGGTGTTGTTGACCACGGCGAAGCCGCTGGAGGTCTGGTCGGTGTCGACGTAGCGGATGCCGAGGTTGCCGCGCAGCGTGCGGCCGATGAAATCGGTGTTCCAGTCCATCTGCAGGTAGCCGCCGGTGTCCTCTTCCTCGACGCTGCGGTTGTTGCCCAGCGACTGGCGGTTGCTCAGGGTGAAGGCGCCGCAGTTGCAGTAGATGTCGAACAGGCGCGCGAAGGCGTCGATGTCCGGCGCCAGCCAGGTGGTGTCGGTGCCCGCGGGCAGGTCGAGGTCGGCGCCGAAATCCAGCAGGCGGGTGAGTTCCTCGAGGGTGGTGCCGGCCGGCAGGTTCGGCACCGTGGTCTCGGACAGGCGCCGGATCTCGCTGGTCTCGAACTCGTACTTCTTCCACAGGAAGCCGCCCTTGAGCGCGATGGAATCGGTGACATTCCATTCGCCGTCGAGCGAGAAGGTGTTGTAGGTGTTGTCGGAGCTCTGCGGGCGCAGGCGGATTTCCGACTGGCCGTTGGCGAAGGCCCAGTTGGCCGGGTCGGTGACGTCGTAGCCGTAGTCGAGCCCCGGCAGGCGGTCGTCGCCGCGGTAGTCCCAGCTGTAGCCGTCGGTATTGGCGCGATCGATCGTGATCGTGGTCTGGATCGGGTTGTCGAACTCGGACTTCGAGTAGCCCCACAGGCCGTTGATGCGGAAGCTGTCGCTGAAGTTGTGCTGGCCGTTGAGGCTGATCTGGGTGAAGTTGGTCTCGAGCTCGTCGTAGCGCGACTCGGAGCGGATGTCGACATTGTCGAACAGGCCGTACTCGAGGTCGCCGTCGGGCGCCACGAAACCGTCCAGCACCACCGTCTGCGGCTTGCCGTTGGCGCCGGTGCGGCTGAACGAGATCGCCTCGAGGAAGTCCTCGGTGCGGGTCGCGTCGAAATCGGCGTACATCGCGTCCATCGTGAACAGCGTGTCGGAACCCGGCTCCCACTGCAGCGAGCCGGTCACGCCGAGGCGCTCCTGCTCGTGCCCGAGCGTGCCGTAGCGCGGGATGCGCGGGTGGAAGGTGGTGGCCAGGCGCGCGGGCGCGAAGGGCGACGTGGCGGAGAAGCCGCCGCTGCTGGTGCCGCCGTCCCAGCGCACCGTGCTGTGGCCTTCCTCGACCAGGTTGCGCTTGGTGTAGGCCAGCGAGAGCAGCGCGCCGAAGGTGCCGTCGGCGAAGGTGTTGCTCATCAGCAGCACGCCGCGCGGATCCCAGTCCTCCGACAGGTCGTTGTAGCCGGCCTGGCCGGACATCAGCAGGGTCGCGCCCTCGTAGTCGAAGGGATGGGCCACGTTGAGGTCGACGGTGGCGCCGAGCGAGCCCTCCTCGAGGTCGGCCGAGGCGGTCTTGCGCATGATGATGTTGTTGAACAGTTCGGATGCGAACACGTTGAAGTCGAAGCCGCGGCCGCGGTTGACGCCGCCGGAGCTGTCGGTGCCGCCGGTCGTGGTCAGCGCCTCCATGCCGTTGATGCGCACGCGGGTGAAGTTCGAATCGAGCCCGCGCACCGAGATGTTGCGGCCTTCGCCGGCGTCGCGCGAGATGCTCACGCCCGGGATGCGCTGCAGCGACTCGGCCAGGTTGAGGTCCGGGAAGTCGGCGATGTCCTCGGCCACGATCGCGTCGATCGAGCCGACCGCATCGCGCTTGAGCTCGATCGCCTTCTGCAGGCTGGCGCGGAAGGTCACGACCACCGTGTCGAGTTCGGTCGGGTCGCCGGCCGGCGTCGACTGCTGCGGATCGGCGACTGGCGTCGCGTCTACCGCGACCACCGGATCGGCCGCGGCCACCGCGCTGGCATCGGCGGCCCCGTCGGCGCTCGTCGCCTCGGTACTGGCGGTCGCCGTGCTGGTGGGTGCAGCCGCCGCAAAGGCGCCGGTGCTCAGGGCCACGGCGATCGCCGCGGACAACAATGCCGTCACTGGACCACGAATTCCGCTGGCGCGCGCGCTCATCTGGTATCCCCTCCCCTCGTCGGTTGGGCCGGCTTGGCGTCCGGCTCGCGTCGGCTGATTGACACCGGTATCATTCAGTCGCGGACGACTCGTTGACACCGGTGGCATTGGAGCCTAGCAAATACCGCGGTGCAGCAACAAGACGTTTCCGTAACATCACCCCACCGACCCTGATCGCCGCGTGGCTTCGGGTCCCCGCAGCCCCCCGGAGGCCCCGATGACCGGTCGCATCGTCTGTTTTGGAGAGTTGCTGCTGCGGCTGGCAGCGCCCGGGCGGGAACTCTTGCTGCAGTCGCCGCGCCTCGACGTCCACGTCGGCGGTGCCGAAGCCAACGTGGCCGTGTCGCTGGCGCGATTCGGCCACGACGTGGCCATGGTGAGCGCGGTACCGCGCAACGCGCTGGGGATCGCTGCCGTCGACGAGTTGCGTCGCCACGGCGTGGACACGCGCGGGGTCGCGTTCGCGCCGGGCCGCATGGGCCTCTACTTCCTGGCCACCGGCGCGATCCAGCGCCCCAGCGAAGTGCTGTACGACCGCGCCGGCTCCGCCTTCGCGCTGGCGCCGGCGGATTTCCACGACTGGGACGCGCTGCTGCGCGACGCCGGCACCCTGCATGTGTCGGGCGTGTCGCCGGCGCTGGGCCCCGCGGCCGCCGCCGCCACGCTGCGCGCGGTGCGCATGGCCAGCGAGCGCGGCCTGACGGTTTCCTTCGACGGCAACTATCGCCCGAAGCTGTGGGCTGCGTGGGACGCCGACGCGCCCGCGATCCTGCGCGGCATCCTCGCCCATGTCGACCTGCTGTTCGCCGACCACCGCGACATCGCGGTGGTCCTGGGGCGCGATTTCGATGCGCTGCCGGCCACCCAGCGCAACACGGCCGCCGCGCAGGCCGCGTTCGCCGCCTTTCCGCGCCTGCGCCGCATGGCGACCACCGTGCGCACGCAGCACAGCGTCGACCACCACGAGTTGTCGGCGCAGCTGATCACCCGCGAGCACGAGGTCGCCACGCAAGCGCATTCCATCACGCCGATCGTCGACCGCATCGGTGCCGGCGACGCCTTCGCCGCCGGCCTGCTGCACGGCCTGCGCAGCGGCCAGGACGAGGCGGAGTCGCTGCGCTTCGGCCTCGCCTGCGCCTGCCTCAAGCACTCGATCCCGGGCGACTTCAACCTCGCCGGCATTGCCGACGTCGAGGCCTTCCTCGGCGAACGGCGCTTCGACGTCCGCCGCTGAGCGGCGAGCGGGGCGTGGCGCCGCGCTCAGGCCTGCCCGGGCGTTGCCGGCCCGAGTCCGAGGCCGAGGGCCGGCTGCAGCAGCACCTCGTCGGCGGGGCGCGGATAGGCATAGAGGAAGCCCTGGCCCAGGCTGCAGCCCAGTTCGACCAGCGCGTCGCGCTGCTCCAGGGTCTCGATGCCCTCGGCGATGACCTCGAGGCCGAGCGCGCCGGCCAGGGTCACGATCGCGCGCACCACGGCGGCGCTGCCGCCGGCTTCGCCCGGCCGCAGGTCGGCCACGAAGGAGCGGTCGATCTTGAGCGACTGGATCGGGAACTTGTGCAGGTAGGACAACGACGAGTAGCCGGTGCCGAAGTCGTCGAGCTGCGACAGCACGCCGGCGTCGCGGAGGCGCTGCAGCACGCGGCGGATCTGGTCGGGATTGTCCAGCAAGGCGCCCTCCGTCACCTCGAGCCGCAGCAGCGTCGGCTCGATGCCGCGCACGCGCAGCAGGGCCAGCACCGCCTCGTCGAGGTCGGGGCTGCGGAAATGCCGCGCCGAGACGTTGATGCAGACATAGGCGCCGTTGGCGCACAGGCGCGGGATCTCGCGGCAGGTGAGGTCGAACATCTGCCAGTCGATCTGCTCGATGCTGCCGTTCTCCTCCGCCACCGCGAGGAAGTCGCCCGGCAGCAGCATGCCGCGCTCGGCGTGGCGCCAGCGCAGCAGCGCCTCGTAGCCGACCACGCCGCCGTCCGACAGGCGCACGATGGCCTGGAAGTGCGGCTCGAATTCGCTGCGCGCGATGGCACGGCGCAGGTCGCCCTCGAGGTCGAGCAGCTTGAGCGCCTCGGTGTGCAACTGCTCGTCGAACAGCTCGAAGCGCTGGCGGCCCTTGGCCTTGGCCCGGTACATGGCGACGTCGGCGTCGCGCAGCAGTTCCTCGGCGCGGGTGTAGCGCGGGTGGCCGACGGCGATGCCGATGCTGGCCGAGGTGAATAGCTCCTTGCCGGCGACGCGCATCGGCTCCGACAGGGCCTCGATCACGCGCCGCGCCACGGTGAACGCGTCCTGCGGACTGTGCAGGTCCTCGAGCAGGATCGCGAACTCGTCGCCGCCCAGGCGCGCCACGGTATCGGGCGCGCGCAGGCAGCCTGCGATGCGCGCGCCGGCCTCCTTGAGCATCTCGTCGCCCACCAGGTGGCCGACGCTGTCGTTGACGACCTTGAAGCGATCGAGGTCGAGGAACAGCACGCCGAAGCGATGGCTGTCGTCGCGCCGATGGCGGATCAGGGCCTGGCCGAGGCGGTCGAGCAGGCAGGCCCGGTTGGGCAGCCCGGTCAGCGCGTCGTGCAGGGCCTGGTGCTTGAGCCGCATCTCGACCCGCTCGCGCTCGCCGATCTGGTCGCGCAGCTCGCGGTTGGTCTCGGCCAGTTCGCCGGTGCGCTCCTCGACCCGGCGCTCGAGCTCGGCATAGGCCTGGCGCAGCGACTCCTGCGCGCGCTTGCGCACCATGCCGGTGGCGATGTGGTACGAGACGAAGGTCAGGAGTTCCTGGTCGCGGCTGCTGAACAGGTGGTCGGGCGAATAACTCTGGACCGCGATCACGCCGACCGCGCGCTCCTCCACCATCAGCGGCACGCCGAGCCAGCATACCGAGGGTGCGCCGAAGCTCTGCACCTCGCCGGCGTCCGCCAGGCGCTCGACCTCCTCGCGGTTGGCCAGTAGCGGGCGCGCGGTGCGCAGCACGTACTCGGTCAGGCCGTTGGCGAGGCGGCGGCGCGGTCGCGACGGGTCGCGTTCGTCGACCGAGTAGGGGAAATCGAGCTCGGTGCCGTCATCGGAGAGCTGCCCGATGAAGAAATTCCGCGCATCGAGCAGGCCGCCGACGATCGCGTGCACCGAGGCATAGAACGATTCCAGCGTGTCGGTGGTGCTCGACAGCTCCGCGATCCGGAACAGCGCCGCCTGCAGGCGCTCGCCGCGCTGGCGCTCCTGGACCTCGCCGCGCAGCACCAGGTTGGCCTGGCCCAGCTCCGCGGTGCGCTCGGCGACGCGCGCCTCCAGCTCGGCCTGGTGCTGCTTGCGCTCGAGCGCGGTCAGGATGTGCTGCGCGACATAGCCCAGCAGCGCGCGGTGCTCCTCGGTGTAGCGCCCGGCCTTGTCGTAGCTCTGCACCACCACCGCGCCGCGCACTTCGCTGCCGGCGATCATCGGCACGCCGAGCCAGTCCTCGCTGTCGGGCCCGAGCAGGTCGTCGCGCGCGACGTTGAACTCGGCGCGGATGGCCGAGGACGGGCCCATCAGCGAGCGCCGCAAGCGGATCACGGCCAGGGTCACGCTGTTCTCGACCTCGCTGACCGGGATCTCGCGGTCGGGATCCGGGCTGACCAGGTCGACCGAGTCGCGGAAGTAGATGAAACGCAGGGTCTGGTTGGCCTCGCTGTGCAGCACGATGAAGAAATTCTCGGCGTACATCAGGGTGCCGACGATCTCGTGGATGCCCTTGAGCATGTCGGGCATGTCGAGGTCGGAACTGGCCATGTCGGCGATGGCGTAGAGCGCACGCTGCAGCTGCTCGGCCTTTTCCAGCCGTTCCACCGAGAGTTGCAGCCGCTCGGCCCGCAGGGCAGCCGCCAGCGCCCGTGCCAGGTCGGCGCGGAACAGCTCCCAATCCGCGCCCTCCGGGCGCGCCGCGCCCTGCGGCAGGTCGTACAGCAGGCCGGCCCAGCCATCGATGCCACGCGGCACCAGCGGAACGGCGCTGGTGCGCACGTCGGGCTGGGCGAGCTCGGTGCTGCCGGGCGTCTCCAGGCCCTGGACCAGGATCTGCTCGCGCGAGCGCAGGACGTCTTCGGGCACGCTCCGGGTCGGGCTCGCCGCCAGGTGCGGGAGCGCCGCCGACCAGACCACCCGCGCATGCTGCAGGCCGAAGCGCAGCTCCGCGTGCAGCACGCCGATGGCGGCGATCTCGGCCACGTCGCGCGCGCGCAGCAGCGCCGAGGCAAGCGCAGCCGGGGTCGCCTCCCCCGCCGACGAGGACCGGCTCTTGCGCACCTCGAGCAACGAATTGGGCTGCACGCCTCGACCCCGCTCCCTGTACGGGAAGTCTAGCAAGCGCCATGCCCGGCGGCCCGTGCGGGACCCGAACCCCTGCCGGCCTCCGGGTCCGTTCAACCCGATGGAGGCGCCGCCCGTCGGCGCCACGGCATTTGCTACGCTGCGGCCCGATGACGGGCGAGCCGACCGACGAGGAACTCATGCTCGCGTATGCGCGCGACGACCTGCGCGCCTTCGACCTCCTGTATGCGCGCAACCGGGGCCCCTTGTACCGGTTCCTGCTGCGCTCGGCGGGCGACCGTGCCAGCGCCGAGGAACTGTTCCAGGAGACCTGGGTGCGCGTGATCGGCGCCCGCCAGCGCTACCGGCCCGAGGCGCGGTTCACGACCTGGCTGCTGGCCATCGCCCACCGCCTGCTGATCGACCAGTCGCGTCGCGCCCGCCCGCTCACCGGCAGCGACGCGGCGGAGCTGGCCCTGGCGCAGGAACCGGCGCCCGCGCACGAGTCGCCCGAGCAATCGCTCGGCGCCTTCGAGCTGGCGCGGCGCGTCCAGGCGGCCCTGGCGGAGCTCCCGGCCGAGCAGCGCGAGGCCTTCCTGCTGCGGGCCGAACTCGAACTCGGTCCCGATGACATCGCGCAGGCGACCGGGGTCGGCCGCGAGACGGCGAAATCGCGCCTGCGCTACGCGGTCGCGCGGCTGCGCGAGAGGCTGGGCCCGTGAGACCCGACGACCCGCCGGACCTCGACGCCGCGCTGGCGGCCTATCGGCGCCTGCCGCGTGCCGAACCTCCCGCTGCGCTCGACGCCGCGATCCGGGCGCGCGCGCGCGCGGCGGTGGCCACGCGGACAAGGCCGCGCTGGCCGGTGCTGTTCGCCACGGCCGCGACCCTGGTGCTCGCCGCAAGCCTGGGCTGGCGCGCATGGCGCGACGGCGCGGAGCAGCCGGCGCCCCTGGTGCCCCCGGAAGCGGCCGTGGAGGCTGCGGCGCCAGCTGGAAACGTCGCCGAACCGGCCGCCACGGCCATGCCCGCCACGACGCCGGCGGACCATGCCAGCGCCGACGCCGCGCCGCTGCAGGATGCGCCGGCACGCGCAAAGCAGTCGACCACCGCGCCGCCTGCGCAGGCCGTGACCGAAGCCCTCGAACTGCGCGGCCAACGCGAATCGGAACGGCCGGAACCATCGCCACCACCCGAGCCGCAAGCGTTTTCCGGTACCGCCACCGACGCCGCGCGGGACGTGCCCGCCGCGCCCGCGCCCCCGCCGCCGGCGCCTCCCGCAGCGGCGGCGCCGGCGCCGCAGCCAGCCGCGAACGCGGCGCCGATCTCGATCCACGGCCAGTCCTCGCTCGGGCAGTTGAAGAAGGCCGAGGCGGCGGCCACGGAGGCCGACGCCCGGCAGTCCGTGACGGACGGGGAAGCCGCAACGCGCGCCGATGCCGCAGTCACGGGCGTCGAAGCGGCGCCGGCTGCGACTGCGACAGCGGGCGCAAGCCCCGAACGAACGCGGCGCCAGGCCGGCATGGGCGAGGCCGCCACGGCGGCCCTCGAGCCGATTCGCGCACTCCTGCGCCAGGGCCGTCATGCCGAGGCGCGGGAGGCGCTCGAACGCTGGCGCAGGGACTGGCCCGACGCGGTCGTCCCCGAGGACCTGCGGACCCTGCTGCAGTGACCCCGCAGACGCTGGCCGGCCCCGCCCGCCACGCGATCGAGGTGCGCAAGAGCCGCTTCATCGCCCAGGCGGCGGCGGCCGCGACGCCGGAGGCGGCGGCCGGATTCATCGCGCACTGCGCCGATCCCGATGCCCGGCACAACTGCTGGGCCTGGCGCGTCGGCGCCCGCTATCGCTTCCACGACGCCAACGAGCCTGCCGGTACCGCCGGACGTCCGATCCTCATGGCGATCGATTCCCAGGGACTCGACCAGGTCGCGGTCGTGGTCACGCGCTTCTACGGCGGGATCAAGCTGGGTGCCGGCGGCCTCGCGCGCGCCTACGGCGGCTGCGCGGCCGAATGCCTGCGGCAGGCGCCGCGGGTGGCGCTGGTCGAACGTCTGCGCCTGCGCGTGGCGGCCGGGTTCGATGCCGTGGGCGCGGTGCATCAATTGCTGGCCGCGCATGCGGGCACGCGGCTGCATGAACGCTGCGCGGCCGATGGCATCGAGGTCGAGGTGGAATTGCCGGCGGATCGTCGCGCCGGATTCGAACAGGCCCTGCGCGACAGCACGCGCGGCCAGGCACGGGTCAGCCGGATCGACGAGTCCGGACCGCAGGCCGGGTCCTGACCGCGATCGCCGTGCCGCGCTGCGCGCCGGCCGCGGCCCGGCCCCGGTCCGGTCCCAACCCGCCCGGACCCCGTTACAGTGTGCGCACGCTCGCAGTCCCGCCCCGACGCCATGCCCGATCCCGCCAGCACGACCGAACCCGCCAGCCGCAACGGCTGGCGCCCGCTAGCCGCGGCGTGGCCGCTGGTGCGGCGCCACCGCGGCCTGCTCCTGGGCTGGCTGCTGTTCCTGGGCCTCGCCTCGCTGGCGACCCTGGCACTGCCGGTCGCGGTGCGGCAGATGATCGACCACGGATTCTCGGCGGCAGACGCCGCCACCGTCGACCGCTATTTCCTCGGCCTCTTCGCCGTAGCCCTGGTGCTGGCCCTGGCGACCTCGTTGCGCTTCTGGTTCGTGAGCCTGCTCGGCGAGCGGGTCACCGCCGAGTTGCGCCAGGCGGTCTACGACCGCCTGCTCGGCCTCGACCAGGCGTTCTACGAACGCACCCGCACCGGTGAACTGCTCTCGCGCCTGACCACCGACGCCGAACTGGTCCAGGTCGTGGTCGGCTCCAGTGCCTCGGTCGCGGTGCGCAGCGCGGTGATGCTGGTCGGCGCCTCGGCGATGCTGGTCGTCACCAGTCCCCGCCTGGCCGGCTTCGCCGCGCTGGTGATCCCGCTGGTGCTGGTGCCGATGCTGCTGTTCGGGCGCCGCGTGCGCGGCCTTTCGCGCCAGAACCAGGACCGCATCGCCGACACCAGCGCGCTGGCCAGCGAGACCCTCAACGCAATGCCGACGGTGCAGGCCTACACCCGCGAGCCGGCCGAGTCGGCGCGCTTCGCCGAGGCGGTGGCGCGCACGCTCGAGACCGCGCGACGCCGCATCCGCACCCGCGCGCTGCTGACCGCGCTGGTGATCGTGCTGGTGTTCGGCGCGATCACCGGCGTGCTGTGGATGGGCGCGCGCTCGGTCATGGGCGGCGAGATCAGCACCGGCACCCTCAGCCAGTTCGTGCTGTTCGCGGTGCTCGCGGCCGGCTCGGTCGGCGCCCTCACCGAGACCTGGGGCGACGTGTTGCGCGCCGCCGGCGCGATGGAGCGCATCGGCGAGCTGCTGGCCGAGCAGCCCGCGATCCGCGAGCCCTCGCATCCGCCGACCTTCGTGCGTCCGGCGCGCGGCGCGCTGCGCTTCGAGCAGGTGCGCTTCCACTACCCGACCCGGGCCGACCGCGCCGCGCTGGAGGACTTCTCGCTCGAGGTGCGGCCCGGCGAACGGGTCGCGCTGGTGGGTCCCTCCGGCGCCGGCAAGAGCACGGTCTTCGCCCTGCTGTTGCGCTTCTACGATCCCGCGTCCGGTCGCATCACCCTCGACGGCCACGACCTGCGCGAACTGCCGCTGGGCGAGCTGCGCGGCGCGCAGGCGCTGGTGCCGCAGGCCAGCGTGATCTTCGGCACCAGCGCGGCGGAGAACATCGCCATCGGGCGCCCCGCGGCCGGCCGTGCCGCGATCGAGGCGGCGGCGCGCGCCGCCGAGGCCCACGACTTCATCGCCGCCCTGCCGCAGGGCTACGACACCCACCTCGGCGAGCGCGGCGTGCGCCTCTCGGGCGGCCAGCAGCAGCGGATCGCGATCGCGCGCGCGATCCTCAAGGACGCGCCGGTGCTGCTGCTCGACGAGGCGACCTCGAACCTCGATGCGCAGAGCGAGGCCGCGGTCCAGCACGGGCTCGAGCACCTGATGCGCGGCCGCACCACGCTGGTGATCGCGCACCGCCTCGCCACGGTGCAGCGCGCCGACCGCATCGTGGTGATGGACCATGGCCGCGTGGTCGCGACCGGGACCCATGCGGAACTGGTCGCCCAGGGCGGTCTCTACGCCGACCTCGCGCGACTGCAGTTTTCCCAGCAAGGCGCGCTGGAGGCTTGACCTGCATGGCCACCGAACTGCCCGACCGCATCCGCGTCGCCGCATGCCAATGGGGTTTCGACCGCATCGACGGCTGGGACGCGTTCGCGTCCAGGGTCGCGCGGCAGGCGCGCATCGCCGCCGACTACCGCGCCGACTTCCTGCTGCTGCCGGAGCTGGTGACCTTCGAGCTGCTCTCGGCCGAGCCCACGCCGCTGCCGGGCGCCGCGGCGATCGCGGAATTGAGCGCGCGCACGCCGCAGTGGCGCACGCTGCTCTCGCAGCTCGCCGCCAGCCACGGCGTCAATATCGTGGGTGGCACCCACGTCACCCGCAACGAGTCCGGATCGATCCGCAACGTGTGCTACGTCGCGCTGCGCGACGGCACCCTGCACGCGCGCGAGAAGCTCCATGCCACGCCCAACGAGCGCGACGCCTGGGAGGTCGCGGGCGGCGAATCGGCCACCGTGATCGACAGCGACTGCGGGCCGATCGGGATCATGGTTTGTTACGACAGCGAGTTTCCCGAACTCGGCCGCCACCTCGCCGACCAGGGCGCGTTGCTGCTGCTGGTCCCGGCCAGCACCGACGATCGCAACGGCTGGTTGCGGGTGCGCCACTGCTGCCAGGCGCGCGCGATCGAGAACCAGGCCTACGTCGCGGTCGCCGGCAACGTGGGCGACCTCAAGGGCGTGTGGAACCTCGACGTGCAGCACGCCCAGAGCGCGATCCTGACGCCCTGCGATTTCGGCTTCGCGCGCGAGGGGGTGGCGGTGGAAGCGCCGGCCGGCGTGGCGACCACGATCGTCGCCGAGCTGGACATGGGCGCGCTGCTGCGGGCGCGCGCGCACGGCACCGTGCGCAACCTGGCGGACCGCCGCGACGAGCTCTATCGCGTGGCCTGGCGCGAGGCGTCCGGGGACGGGGGCCAGGGCTAGCGCCTGCGTCCCGGCGCGGTCGCCGCCCTGTCGTGCGGCGCGAGCTGGATTACGCCTTTATTTCCAACCACTTGCGCGCCATTCTTCGCATCGATTCATCGAAAGCGTCGCTGGCCGCAATTTCCGCAACACTGCGCCAGGCCAGGGCCCTGGATTCGCCCGAAACGACGAAAGTGGTCGAACTCGTCGCCTGCACGACGAAACGCACGTCGTAGTGCCAATGCCCGGGCTCCGGCCCCCGCGGCGGGATCCAGTGCCGGTCGAGGTCGAAGATCGGGGGCTCGAGCAGCAGCCCGTCGAGCCCGGACTCCTCCGCCGCTTCGCGCAGCGCGACCCGGCCCAGGTCCGCGTCGCCATCGGCATGCCCACCCAACTGCAGCCAGCGGTCCAGCTTGCGGTGGTGGGTCAGCAGCACCTCGGTCCCCGCCGGCGCCACCAGCCAGGCCGAGCCGGTGAAATGACCGGGCCAGCAGTCGCGCCGGTAGCAGGCGGGCGCCTGCGCCAGCAACTCGACGAACTGCGCCAGCACGGGCGGGTCGGACCGATCGGCATGCGCGTCGAGCAGCCGGGCCAGGGGTTCGAGGTCGAAGGAGGGGGCGATCGGCTCCATGGGATTGAACGTGGACCGGGGGACGGCCCATCCTATCCCTGAAGCGCATGATCCGATTCCGACCCCTGCCGCGTCCGCTCACCGCGGCGCTGGGCGCCGACGCGAGCGCCGCGACCGACGACGACTACGAGGACTGAACGCGCCGGGCAGCTCTCGAGGCCCCGGGGTGTCGATCAGGATACCGCGCGCTCAGACCGCGCCCTTCTCGTCGCCCTCGAACACGGGCCGGCCGCTCTTGCACATCCGCGGCGGTTGCCGCCGGCGCTTCTCGATCACCAGCACGCTGTCGTAGTAGTGCATCGAGTCGGCCGATTCGGTGAACCCGTCCGGGGTGAAGCTGTGCTCGTCGCGCGAATGCCAGGCATTGAGCTGGTCGACCAGTTGCTTGGAGAACTCCACGAACGAGAACGGATTGCGGTAGGCGCCGCCGAACTCGCGCCAGTAGCTCGTGTGCAGGTCCTCGACCAGGTAGAGGCCGTCCTGCGCGATCGCGGGAAACAGGTGCATGAAGGTCTGCAGCTGCTGCTGCATGGTGTGGCCGCCATCGTCGATCAGCACGTCGATGCGGCCGACCTGGCGCGCCAGCCGCGCCAGGAACGCCGGATCGGCCTGGTCCCCGATCACGATCTCGAGCTCGGGCGTGGCCAGCGTGGCCGCGCGCGGCTCGATGTCGACCCCGATGATGCGCGCCATCGGCCCGAGGTAGTGGCGCCACATCTGCAGCGAACCGCCGTGGTAGACCCCGATCTCGACCAGCGTGATCGCGCGGCCGCGGAAGCGCTCGAGGTGGCGGTGGTAGATGTCGAAGTAGTGCTCCCACTTGGAGATCAGGCGGCCCGGATTGCGGTCGAAGTAGGCGCGAAGGGGGTTCTCGCTGCGGTCGCTCACGGCGCGGGCTCCGGGTCGGATTGGCTGGAATCGTCGGTATCGCGGCGCTGGCCCGCATCGCCGTCGTGGTCGGCGTCGGCATCGTTGGATGCGGCTGGCAGCTCCGCCGCCGCCGCCTCGACCTCGTCGCCCTCGCCCGCCTGCGCCAGCAACTCGGCATCCAGGGCCTTCGCGGTCTTGGCGCCGAGCCGCCGCAGCAGGTCGGTCTTGCGCACCAGGTTGCCCTTGCCGGCGACCAGCTTGGCCAGCGCATCGGCCAGCAGCGAGCGGCTCTTGTCGAAACTCGACTCCACGCCCCTGAGGTCGCCGACGAAGCCCACGAACTTGTCGTGCAGCTTGCCGGCCTCGTCGGCGATGCGCAGCGCGTTGCGGTTGCGGTCCTCGAAGCGCCACAGGCTGTTGACCGTGCGCAGCGTCGCCAGCAGGGTCGATGCGGTGACCACCACCACGCGCCGGTCGAAGGCGTACTCGTAGAGCGTGTCGTCGGCGCGCATCGCCTCGACGAACGCAGCCTCGACCGGCACGAACATCAGCACGAAGTCGAGCGTGCGCAGGCCCGGCAGGTCGGCGTAGGGCTTGGCCGCGAGGCGGTCGACCTGGGCGCGGATCGAGGCCACGTGGTCGCGCATGTGCGGCGCGCGCTCCTCGTCGGTCGCGCTGGCGCAGTAGCGTTCGTAGGCGGTCAGCGACACCTTGGCATCGATCACCAGGTCGCGTCCCTCGGGCAGGCGCACGATCACGTCGGGACGCTGGCGCCCGTCCTGGGTATTGAAGGTGAGCTGGGTGTCGTATTCGCGGCCCTTCTCCAGCCCCGAGGCCGTCAGCAGGCGCTCCAGCACCATCTCGCCCCAGGCGCCCTGGGTGCGGCTGTCGCCCTTGAGGGCGCGGGTCAGCGCGACCGCGTCGCTGCCGATCTGCTGGTTGAGGCCGCGCAGGGTTTCGAGTTCCTTCTGCAGCAGCATGCGCTCGCGCCCTTCCTTCTCGTAGACCTCGGTCACGACGCGGCGGAAGCCTTCGAGCTGTTCGCGCAGCGGGGTCAGGAGCTGGCCCAGGTGGGTGGCGTTGTGTTCGGTGAAGCGCTGCGATTTCTCGTCGAGGATGGCGCTGGCCGAGGCCTGGAAGGCTTCGCGCATCTCGCCCTTGACCTTGTCGAGCAGCGCGAGGCGCTCGCGCGACTGCGCCTCGCTGGACTCCAACCGCGCGCCCAGCTCGAGCGCATGGCCGCGCGCATGGGCCAGCTCGCGCGACAGCGCCTCGTGCCCGCTGCGCGATTCCGCAAGCGCGCTCGCGAGCCGGTCCATCTCCTCGAGCCGGGTGCGCAGTTCGGCGCGCTGGATCGAAAGCTGGGAAACCGCGGCCTGCTGTTCACGCAGCGCCGCCTCGCTTGCCGCCATGCGGGTCCGGGATTCCTCGAGGCGCTGTTGCAACGCGCGCTGTTCCGCCGCCAGCGCCGCCAGTTCCGGCTCGCGCTCGGCCCGGCCCGCGGCCCGCGCCTGGGCCGACTGGCGCCGCGCCGCGAGGTAGCCGAGCACGGCCACCCCCAGCAGCACGGCTGCGGCGATCAGGACCTGGAGCTCTTGCGGCACCGCGCGCCTCCTTGCGGGGAACGCGGCATTCTAGACGCTGCGCGCGGGGCCGTGGCGGCCGCCGCGCGCGGGTCGGCGCCGCGGATCAGACCTTCTTGACCCAGGCCGCGCACCAGCCCTTGGGATTGACCGACTTGCCCGGGAAGATCGAGCACGGCAACCAGCCGTCGGCCTGCGCCGCCTGGCCGAGGTTGCAACTCGCACAGGCCTGCTCGGCCTTGTGGTTCGGGAATTTGGCCGCGTCGACCTGGGTGCTGTCGTGCCGGTAGCCGAGCGCCGAGGCGGTGGCATCGGACTCCTCGATATGCGGCAGCCCGGCCTGGGCCCGCGCGATCGACGGCGCGAGCGAGGCGGCAACCGGCACCGCGGCGGCGCCGAGGACCACGATCTCGAGGAAACGGCGACGCGAACTGGCTGGGGCTGTCATGGCGGGTTCCCTGGCTGGTTGGAGTTGGGGTGGATCTTGGACGCCATGATCGCATAGGCGATGTGAATGACGCTTGACCCCGCCCACCCCCGCGGCGGCCTCGAAATGCACCGGGGCAGCACCCATAATCAGCGGGCCTGCCACCCGCGCCGGAGTCCCGCCATCGCCGCCCCTTCCGCCGTCGACGCCTTCCTCGATTGCGCCCGCCAGATCGCCGCCGCCGGTCGCGAGCTGGCCGCACTGGGGTGGACGCCGGCCACCAGCAGCAATTTTTCCATGCGGGTCGCGCCGCAGCGCGTCGCCGTGACCGTCTCCGGGCGCGACAAGGGCCGCCTGAGCGAGCACGACATCATGCAGGTGGACCTCGACGGTCGCGCGCTGGGCACCGATGCCCGGCCGTCGGCTGAAACCGCGCTGCACACCCAGGTCTACCGGCGCATGCCCGGCGTCCACGCGGTGCTGCACACGCATTCGCACAACCAGACCGTGGCCTCGCGCCTGTATGCGCCGGCCGGCCGCATCGTGTTCGAGGGCTACGAGCTGCAGAAGGCGATCAGCGGCCACGCCACGCACGAGGGCGCGCTGGAGGTGCCGGTGTTCCCCAACACCCAGGACATGCCGACCCTGGTGCGGGCGGTCGACGCCTGGCTGGACCAGGGCAAGTCGCTGCATGGCTATCTCATCGACGGGCACGGCATCTATGCCTGGGGCCGCGACATGGCCGAGGCCCGCCGGCACCTGGAGGCCTTCGAGTTCCTGCTGGGCTGCGAACTGGACCTGAGGAGGATGCGGGCATGAGCCGATTGCGGGTATACGCCGAGGGCGACGGGCGCCAGCCCAAGCGCGTGACGACGCGCCACGACGAGATCGCACAGGAACTGGGGCGCCACGGCGTGCGCTTCGAGCGCTGGCGCACCACGGTCGCGCTCAAGCCCGGCGCCGACCCCGAGGCCGTGATCGAGGCCTACCGCGAGGACATCGACCGCCTGATCCGCGACGAGGGCTACCATGCCGTGGACGTCGTCAGCCTGCATGCGGAGCATCCGCAGAAGGCCGAGCTGCGCAAGAAGTTCCTCGACGAGCACACCCACAGCGAGGACGAGGTGCGCTTCTTCGTCGCCGGCTCGGGACTCTTCAGCCTGCACCTGGGCGACGAGGTCTACGAAGTGCTGTGCCAGCAGGGCGACCTGATCGGCGTGCCCGACGGCACCCGGCACTGGTTCGACATGGGACCGAATCCGTTCTTCGTCGCGATCCGGCTCTTCACCAACCCGGCCGGGTGGGTCGCGAACTTCACCGGGACCGACATCGCCGCGCGCTTCCCGCGCCTCGACAACTGATGCGCCGCGGCGCCGCCGATCGATGAAGCTGCCGATCGTCCTCACCGACATCGAGGGCACCACCAGCTCGATCTCCTTCGTCAAGGACGTGCTGTTCCCGTACGCGCGCGAGCGCCTGCCGCGCTGGGTGCGCGAGCGCGCCGCCGATCCCGCGGTGCGCCAGTGGCTGGACCAGACCGCGCGCGAGGCCGGCACTGCGCCCGGCGACGACGAGGCCGCGATCGCGACGCTGCTGGCCTGGATCGACGAGGACCGCAAGGCCACGCCGCTCAAGGCCCTGCAGGGCATGATCTGGGCCGAGGGCTACGCCGGCGAATCCTTCGTCGCCCATGTCTACCCGGATGCCGTGGCGCAGCTGCGCGCCTGGCACGCGGCCGGTCATCCGATCCACGTCTATTCCTCCGGTTCGATCCCGGCGCAGCAGCTCTATTTCGGCCATACCGGCGCCGGCGACTTGCGGCCGCTGTTCAGCGGCTGGTTCGACACCACCAGCGGGCCCAAGCGCGAGAGCGAGTCCTACCGGCGCATCGCCGCGGCGATCGGCGCGGCCCCGGCCGACATCGTGTTCCTGTCCGACATCGAGGCCGAACTCGACGCCGCGCGCGCGGCCGGCATGCGCACCTGGTGGCTGCGGCGCGACGGCGCGGGCGCAACCCCGGGCAACGGGCCGCATCCCGCAGTGCGCGACTTCCACGCCATCCGGCTCTGAGCCCGAGGTCCGGCGCTTGCCCAGTAGGAGCGGCTTCAGCCGCGACCAGACCTATCGCGCGCAGAGCGCGCTCCTACAAAGCCGGCTCTGTAGGAGCGCGCTCTGCGCGCGATAGGTCTGGTCGCGGCTGAAGCCGCTCCTACAGGTCCAGGCTCTGGCCCTGCGCGCATAAACAGAACGAGTCCGGGGAGCGAGTCCGGGACCGCCAGCATCCGGGTGACGGCGAGTTCCACTGAATGTCTGAGCCGGCACCCGGATGGTGGCGGGCACGGACCCCCAAGATCGCGGCGACAGTCCATTGCAGTATTCAGGGCGCATGGCCGCGGCGCCGCGTGTCGATCCACTCAGCCGCGCGGCGCGTGGCGTTCGCGCAGCTTCGCGGCCACCGCCGCGAGGTCGAGGCCGCGGGCCTGGAGCAGGACCAGCAGGTGGAAGACCAGGTCGGCGGCCTCGTCGCATAATTGCGCGGGCGAGCCGCTCACTGCCGCGAGCGCGGCCTCGACGCCCTCCTCGCCCAGCTTCTGCGCGATCCGCCCCACGCCGGATTCGAACAGGCGCGTGGTGTAGCTTTCCGGCGGGCGTTCGCGCGCGCGGCTTGCCACCAGCGCATCGAGCTCGCCGAGGAAGGCCAGCGGCGGGATGGCCGCATCGGCGAAGCAGGTCGCGGTACCCAGGTGGCAGGTCGGCCCCGCCGGACGCGCGCGCACCAGCACGGTGTCGTTGTCGCAGTCGGCGTGCAGCGCCACCACCTCGAGCCAGTGGCCGCTGGTCTCGCCCTTGGTCCACAGGCGCGCCTTGCTGCGCGAGTAGAACGTCACCCGGCCGCTGGCGCGGGTCTGTGCCAGCGCAGCCTCATCCATCCAGCCCAGCATCAGCACCGCGCCGCTGTCGGCGTGCTGCACGATCGCCGGCACCAGCCCGCCGGACTTGGTGAAATCGAGCGCGGCAAGGTCATGCGGCTGCATCGGCGGGCTCCGGATCGGGTGGCCGAATCGCGAAGCCGGCCGCGGCCAGTTCGCGCTTGAGGACCGGGATGCGCAGCGTCCCGGCATGGAACACGCTCGCGGCCAGGGCCGCGTCGACATCGGCCTGCGCGAACACCGCGGCGAAGTCCGCCGCGCAGCCGGCGCCGCCCGAGGCGACCAGCGGCACGGCGCAGGCGGCGCGCGCCGCGCGCAATTGTTCGAGGTCGTAGCCGCGGCGCACGCCGTCCACGTCCATGCAGTTGAGCACGATCTCGCCGGCGCCCAGGGCCTGTGCCTCCGCGATCCAGTCCAGGGTGCGGCGCTGCGCGGCGCGCGACCGCGCGGGGTCGCCGGTGTACTGGTGCACGCGCCACTCGCCCTGCTCCAGCCGGCTGTCGATGCCGACCACGACGCACTGCACGCCGAAGGCCTGCGCCAGCTCCGCGATCAGCGCCGGCCGCTCCAGCGCCGGCGAGTTCACCGAGATCTTGTCGGCGCCGGCATGCAGGATCCGGCGCGCCTGCTCGACGCTGCGGATTCCGCCGGCGACGCAGAAGGGCACGTCCAGCACCCGCGCCAGGCGCTCGACCCAGGCCACGTCGGCGCTGCGCCCCGCGGGACTGGCGCCGATGTCGTAGAACACCAGTTCGTCGGCGCCCTCGTCGCGGTAGCCTCGCGCGAGTTCCTCGATCGCGCCCACCACCACGTGGTCGCGGAAGCGCACGCCCTTGACCACCTGGCCGTCGCGCACGTCGAGGCAGGGAATGATGCGCCGGGTCAGCACCGCAGCAGCTCCTCCAGCGTTGCCCTGCCCTCGAGCAGGGCCTTGCCGACCACGGCGCCGGCGACACCGGCCTCGCGCAGGGCGCGCACGTCGCCAGCGTCGCGCACGCCGCCAGAACCCTGCAGTTCGACCGACGGGTGGCGCGCCGCCAACTCGCGGTAGAGCGCGAGGCTGGGCCCGGCGTACATGCCATCGCGCGAGATGTCGGTGCACAGCACGTGGCGCAGCGCGCACGCGCCCACGTACCAGTCGAGGGTCTCGTGCAGTCCCGCGCCGCTGTCCTCGGTCCAGCCCGCGACCGGCAGGCGCCAGCCGCCGCCCTCGAGCGGGCGCGCGTCCAGCGCCACGCAGATCGCGTCGGCGCCGAGGCGCCCGACCCAGCCGGCCACCATCTCGCGCTCGCGCACCGCGGCGCTGCCCACCACGACCCGGCTCGCGCCCGCCGCAAGCAGGGCCTCGACGTCGGCAAGGCTGCGCACGCCGCCGCCGGCCTGGATCCGCAGCCCGGACCCGGCGGCGATGCGCGCGACCAGCTCGCGATGGGCGAAGCGACCAGTCCGCGCGGCGTCGAGGTCGACCAGGTGCAGCCAGCGCGCGCCGGCGTCGGCGTAGCGTCGCGCCAGCGCCAGCGGCTCCTCCGCGTAGCGGGTCTCGCGCGCGTAGTCGCCCTGGGCCAGGCGGACCGCGAGTCCGCCGCGCAGGTCGATGGCGGGGTAGACGATCATGCGTGGATCACAAGGCGAGGAAGTTGGCCAGCAGGCGCGCGCCGGTCGCGGCCGATCGTTCGGGGTGGAACTGCGCGCCGTGGAAGTTGCCGCGCGAAACCACGGCGCAATAGCGCGCCCCGTGCTCGAAGGCGGCGACCGTGTGCGCGTCGACCGGTGCGGCGTAGCTGTGGACGAAATAGGCGTGGTCGGCCGCGCCGAAACCGGCCAGCAGCGGTGCCGCGTGGCGCGGCAGGAGCTGGTTCCAGCCCATGTGCGGCACGCGTACGCCGGGCGCGGCGGCGATCCGCGCGAGGCGGCCCGCGAACACGCCCAGCCCGGGCGCGTCGCCCTCATCGGATCCTTCATAGAGCACCTGCATGCCGACGCAGATCCCGAGCACCGGCTGGGTCAGGCGCGGCACCAGCTGGTCGAGCGCGGTCTCGCGCAGGCGCTGCATCGCGCGCGCCGCGGCGCCGACGCCAGGCAGCACCACGCGCGCCGCGGCACGGATCCGCGCGGGGTCGGTGGTCAGCGGCGCCGCCACCCCGAGCCGGGCGAACGCGGCCTGGACCGAGCCGATGTTGGAGCCACCGGCGTCGATCAGCACCAGCGCCTCGCTCACAGCACGCCCTTGGTGCTGGGCAGCGCATCGCCTTCGCGCCGCAGGGCCTGGCGCAGGGCACGCGCCACCGCCTTGAAGCAGGCCTCGACCATGTGGTGGGCGTTCTCGCCGCTCACGCGCAGGTGCAGGTTCGCGCCCAGGCTGTCGGACAGCGAGCGGAAGAAGTGCGGCACCAGCTCGGTCGGCAATTCGCCCACGCGCTCGCGCGGGAACGCGCCCTCGAACACGAACCAGGGGCGGCCGGAGAGGTCCAGCAATGCCTCTGCCCGCGCCTCGTCCATCGGCAGCGCGAAGCCGTAGCGGCCGATGCCGCGCTTGTCGCCGAGCGCGACGCGCAGCGCCTCGCCCAGCGCCAGCGCGCAGTCCTCGACGGTGTGGTGCTCGTCCACGCGCACGTCGCCCTCGCAGCGCAGCGCGAGGGCGAAGCCGCCGTGCTTGCCGAGCTGCTCGAGCATATGGTCGAAGAAGCCGATCCCGGTGCTGGCGCGCGGCTCGGCCTCGCGGTCGAGGTCGACGCTGACGCGGATGCGGGTCTCGCGGGTGTCGCGCACGACCTCGGCGGTGCGCGGGCGCACGGCCAGCTGGTGCGCGATCGCCGGCCAGTCGAGGCCGTCGTGGCCGAGACGCAGCCCGCGCAGGCCGAGGTTGCGCGCGAATTCCATGTCGGTCTCGCGATCGCCGACCACCGCGCTGGCCTGCATGTCGAGGTCGCCGGCGCGCAGGTAGTCGAGCACCATGCCGATCCCGGGCTTGCGGGTCGCGGCCTGCTGGTGCGCGAAATGCGGATCGACGTGGATCGCCGCGAAGCGGATGCCCTGCGAAGCGAGGATCCCGAGCAGCATGGCCTGCGGCGCCTCGAACTGCTCGCGCGGGAACGACGTCGTGCCGAGCCCGTCCTGGTTGGTCACCATCACGAACTCGTAGCCGGCGTCGCGCAGCCGGCGCAGCGCGGGAATCACTTCCGGCACCAGGCGCAGCTTGTCGAGGCGGTCGACCTGCTCGTCCGCCGGCTCCTCGATCAGGGTGCCGTCGCGGTCGAGGAACAGGATCCGGCGCCGCGCGCTCATGCCACGCGCTCGCGGCGGGCCAGCACGCCGAGCAGGGCATCGTTCTCGCCCGGCGTGCCGATCGAGAAACGCAGGCAGTCCTCGAGTCCCGGATAGCCGCCGACATCGCGCACCACGATCCCGGCCGCCAGCAACGCGGCATAGGTCGCGGACGCAGCATCCAAGCGTGCGGTGAGGAAGTTGGCCGCGGACGGGAATACCGCGCGCACCCCGGGCAGGCGCGCGAAGGCGCCGGCGAGGCGCGTGCGCTCGGCCCGGATCGCCGCCACGCGCAGCCGGGTC
>Ga0209476_10000638_pt1 | contig 23988 bp, 18 predicted proteins | sample KloWWTrecipitate_FD_187179 | JGI IMG/M metagenome (GOLD analysis project Ga0209476, IMG submission 187179) | Active sludge microbial communities from Klosterneuburg, Austria, studying microevolution and ecology of nitrifiers - Klosterneuburg... | ecosystem: Engineered > WWTP > Aerobic digester... | reverse complement strand
GAGCGGATCGTCGGAGTCGAGCCCGATCTGCGTCGGCAGGTCGAACGCGACGTTCAGCCCCGTCTGGCCGTTGGCAATCAGGTACTTGAAGCGCTGGTTGGTCTCGCGCGGCGTGCCGAAACCGGCGTACTGGCGCATCGTCCACGGCTGCTTGCGGTACATCAGCCGGTGGATGCCGCGGGTGAACGGGTACTCGCCGGGTTCGCCCAGCATCGCGAGTCCGCCGCTCTCCTCGACGTCGGCGGCGGTGTACAGCGGCTGGACCTCGAGGCCGGACTCGTTGAGCACCGGCCGCAGTTCGGGGGGCAGGCGATCGTTCATTTCACCTGCTCCCGGATGTAGTCGCAAATGGCGTCGAGCTTCGAGCCGGTGGGAAACACGCCGCGAAAGCCCAGCGCGCGCAGCTCGTCGTGGTCCTGCGCGGGCAGGTTGCCGCCGATCAGCCACAGCTTGTCGGTCAGGCCGTTGGCTTCGAGCAGGGCCTTGAGCTTGCGACAGAACGGCAGGTGCGAGCCCGCGAGGCTCGACAGCGCGATGACGTCGACGTCCTCCTCGAGCGACATTCGCGCCACCGACTCAGGTGTCTGGCGCAGGCCGGTGTAGATGACCTCGAAGCCGGCGTCCATCAGCGCGCGCGCGACCACCTTGGCGCCCTGGTCGTGACCGTCCAGCCCCGGCTTGGCCAGCAGGATCCGGATCCGGCGTTGCGCCGCTCCCGCTTGCGGCCCAAGCCCCGCAGCCACTGCACTCATGAGGTCACCTCCTTGGCGATGATCAGTCTGAGGATTTCGCTGGTGCCGCCGCCGATCAGCGTGAAGCGCACGTCGCGAAGGTAGCGCTGCACCGGGTATTCCATCGCGTAGCCGTACGACGCGAGCACGCGCGCGGCCTGGTCGCAGATGCGCGCCGCCGCCTCGGTGGCGAACAGCTTGCACATCGCCGCTTCCTTGTGGTGCGGGCGCCCGGCGTCGCGCAGCCAGGCGGCGTAGTGGACCAGGTGCGTCGCCGCCTCCAGATCGGTGGCCATGTCGGCGAGCTTCGTCTGGATCGCCTGGAAGCGGTCGATCGGCTTGCCGAACTGCCGTCGCTCGCCGGCGTAGCGCACCGCCTCGGCCAGCGCGGCGCGCGCCACGCCCAGCGCCATCGCGCCGGTGATGATGCGGATCTCGGCCAGCGTCTTCTTCAGGTGGCCCTCGCCGTCGCCTTCCTCCTTGGACAGCCGGTGGCTGTCCGGGACGAAGCAGCCGGCGAACGCGACTTCCGAGGTCGGCAGCGCCCACACCCCCATCTTGTGGATCTCGCGGCCGACGGTGATGCCGGGGAAATCCTTCTCGACCAGGAAGATCGTGAGCTTCTTCTCTTCGCCGGCGCGCGCGAACACGGTGAAGAAGTCGGCCACCGGCGCCGACGTGATCCAGGTCTTCTGCCCGTCGAGCACGTAGCCGCCGTCGACCTTCCTCGCCGCGGTTGCGATCGATCCGAGGTCGGAGCCGGCGTTGGGCTCGGTCATGCAGATCGCGCCGATCTTCTCGCCGGCCAGCGCGGGCTTGAACAGCCGCTCGACGATGTCGTCGTTGCCGAGCATGTGCAGGAACTTGGTGCCCATCAGCGACTGCATCGCGGCGGCGCCGGCCAGCGACATCGAGCCGCGGGCGATCTCGGCGAGCGCCAGGCAGAACTCGGTGAGCGCCATGCCGGTGCCGCCGACGTCTTCGGGGTAGCGCATGCCGAACAGGCCCAGCGCCGCCAGTTCGCCGAACAGCTCGCGCGGGAACGCGCGCGCCTCGTCCAGCGCCGCGGCCTGCGGGGCAATGCGCTGGTCGGCGAAGCGCGCGAACGTGTCGCGGACCGCCTTCTGCTCGACGCTCAGTTCGAAGTCCATGATATTCCCCGGTTGCGGGCAGACTCGACGATGCGAGTCGTGGTCGCGCTGCGAGCGGTGCTCATGCGTCTCCCATGCCGTAGAGGTCGCGGGCCGCCTCGAGCGAGATCACGCCGTTGCGCACTTCGTCGGCAAGTACCTTTCGGTCGCGCTTCTTCGGGTCGCCGTAGCCGCCCCCGCCGCTGGCCACCTGGTGGTAGACCGTGCCCTTCGGGACGCCGGTGATCAGGTCCTTGTTGCGTGGCACGACGGTGCGGCCATCGGGATACTTCAGGTGAATGAAGTTGAGCCCCGCGCTGCGGCCGCCCTGGGTTCCGAACGCGGGCACAAAGTCGCCGTCGCCGAAGGTGACCAGCTGCGTGTCGTCGGAGCCGATCTCGAAGATGGTCTCGACGCCGAGCCCGCCGCGCCACTGCCCGGCGCCGGCCGAGTCGGTCAGAAGCTCATGGCGGACCAGCGTGTGCGGCGTCTGCTGTTCGAACATCTCGTAGTCCTGGTCGAGCACGCCGCCCGACGCGTCGATCATGCCGATGTGGTCGTAGCCGTCGGTGCCGAGCATGCCGCCCGAGCCGCCTTTCTGGCCCATGAAGCCGATGTCGACGTAGTTCTCGTTGGTGCGCGGGTCGATGCCGGTGGTCAGCGAGATCAGAGCGTGGTTCCAGCCGGCGGTGACGTGCTCGGGCAGCACTGGCGCGAGCGCGCGCTGGATCGCGTCGGCGTTGGGCGGGCACAGGTGGTTGCCGAAGGTTGTGGCCTTCGGGTACGCGGCGTTGAGGATCGTGCCTTCCGGGATCACGATCTCGATCGGCTGCACCATGCCCTCGTTGTGCGGGATGTCCGGGTTCACCATCTGCAGCAGCGTCAGGATCGTCGCCGACGCGCTCGAGGTGAAGGTGCCGTTGACGAAGCCGTTGGTCTGCGGGTCGGTGCGCGAGTAGTCGAAGCGGATCTTGCGGTCCTCGACCTCGATGTCGACCCGGATCGTGAACTTCGACCCCTCGTGGCGGCCGTCGTAGTAGACGTAGCCCTCGCCCGAGTAGCGCCCGTTCGGGATCTTGGCGATCTCGGCTTCCATCATCCGGCGCGTGGCGTCGAACAGCGCCTGCTTGTGCGCTTCGTAGCTGTCGACGCCGTACTTGGCCAGCAGCTCGAGCATCCGCCGCTCGCCGATCGTGCACGCGCCCATCTCGGCCTTCATGTCGTGCTGCACGATGTCCAGCCGCACGTTGGCGAAGATCAGGTTCCAGACGTCCTTGCGCAGCTTGCCGCGGTCGACCACCTTGACCGGCGGGATGCGCAGCGCCTCCTGCCAGACCTCGACCGCGTTCGGGTTGTAGCCGCCGGCGACGTTGCCGCCGATGTCGGCCTGGTGACCCTTGACCGCCGTCCACGCGACCAGCTTGTCGCCGAGAAACACCGGCTTGTAGACGGCGACGTCGTTGTTCTGGTTGCCCAGGCTGAAGACGTCGTTGTGGAAGATCACGTCGCCGGGGTAGATCTCGTCGCCGAAGTACTGCTTGATGTACTTGCACACCGGCGCCAGCGAGAACGCCAGGATCGGCAGGTTCTCGGTCTGCTCGAGCATGTTGCCGTCGCCGTCGTAGAGGCCGGTCACGTAGTCCTTGGCCTCGCACAGGATCGGCGACCGAGTGGTCTTTTCCATCGAGATGCTCATCTCGTCGGTGATCGACTTGAAGGTGCGCGCATACACTGACAGCAGGATCGGATCGATTCTGTGGGATTCGGAAGTGCTCATGGCGGTTCCTGGCAATTGGCTCAGGCTGCGCAGGCCGCTCAGGCCGTGATCGCAGCGGGTTCGACGGCCGGTTCGTTCTCCGCGGCCGGCTCGAACGCCGAGCGGCACAGGTCTTCGCGGCCCTTCTGGTAGATTACGAACGAGCCGAGCGAATCGACCACGCAGTCGTAGGAGGCGCTCACGAAGATCGCCGTCGTGGCCTGCTCGATCATCGCCGGCCCCTCGATGCGGTTGCCGTAGCGCATCCCGTGCCCGTCGTAGATCGGCACCTCGGCGAACGCCTTCGACTCCGGGACGTATACGCTGCGCCGGCCCTTGAGCGCATGACCGGCCTCCGCGCCGCCCCACGCCTCGTGCCGATACGCCGGCTTGTCGGTCACCCCGATCGCCTGCACCCGCACGTTGATGATCTCCACCGGCGTGCCTTCCTGCTCCAGCGAATAGCCGTAGAGCCGGTTGTGCTCGGCGTGGAACGCGCGCGCGATGCCTGCCGAGTCGCGCGCGTCGAGCAGCGCGCGCGGCACGACGAACGACACCTCGTGGTACTGGCGGATGTAGCGGCAGTCGAACTTGACCTCGTAGCGGCGCCGCGACTCGGGAATGCGCTCCTCGGCGAGCTGCGCGGCGCCGTCGCGCGCCATGGCGTCGACGATGCCCGACAGCTTCGGCCAGTCGACCGACTCGAGCCGCGCGACGAAGGTGCGCACGAAGTCGTGCTTGAGCTCGCTCATCAGCATGCCGAATGCGCACAGCACCGAGGACTCGCGCGGCACGATCTGCAGCGGGATCTCGAGCTCGTTGCAGATCAGGCACGAGTGGATCGGGCCCGCGCCGCCGGCCGGGATGATCGGGAACTCGCGCGGATCGAAGCCGCGCTTGATCGTCACCTCGCGCACGCCCTGCGCCATGTTGTTGCAGGCGACGCGGTACATGCCGGCAGCCGCCTCTTCGACGCTCAGGCCCATCGGACGGGCAATGTGCTCGTCGATCGCGGCACGCGCCGCGGCGACGTCGAGCTTCATCCGGCCGCCTGCGAAGAACGCCGGGTCGAGGTAGCCGAGCACGACGTTGGCGTCGGTGGTGGTGGGCAGCGTGCCGCCCTTGCCGTAGCACGCCGGCCCCGGGTCGGCGCCGGCGCTCTGCGGCCCCATCCGGAGCAGCCCGCCTTCGTCGAGCCAGCCGATCGAGCCGCCGCCCGCCCCGATCGTGTGGATGTCGAGCATCGGCAGCGCAAGCTTGTGGCGCGCGATCTCGCCGTCGTTCTTGATCATTGGCGCGCCGACCGACACCGAGGCCTCGAAGCTGGTGCCGCCCATGTCGGTGGTGATGCACTTGTCGGCGCCGTGGGCGCGCGCGTAGAACAGCCCCGCGCCGGGCCCTCCGGCCGGCCCCGACAGCAGCGTGAGCGCCGCCTTCTCGCGCGCCAGCTGCGGCGAGATCACGCCGCCGTTGGACTGCATGATCAGCAGCAGGCCCGAAAAGCCGATGCCCTTGAGCCGCGACACCAGCTGGTCGAGGTAGTGGTTGAGCTTCGGGCCCACGTACGAGTTCAGCGCGGTGGTGCTGACCCGCTCGTAGAAACGGATCGACGGCAGCAGGTCGGTCGACACCGACAGGTACGCGCCGGGGAGTTCGCGGCGGACGATCTCGGCGGCCGCCTGCTCGTGCGCCGGGTTGGCGAACGAGTTCATGAAGCAGATCGACACCGCCTGCACGCCTTCCCGGCGAAACAGCTCGATCGCCTCGCGCACCCCGTCGACGTCCAGCGGCGCCGTCTCGGCGCCGACACGGTCGAGGCGGCCGCCGATGCCGGCGCGCAGGTAGCGCGGCACCAGCGGCTTCACGTTCGTGTAGCGGTTGTTGTACTGCTCCTCGCGGATGCCGCGGCGCATCTCGAGCGCGTCGCGCACGCCATGCGTGGTGAGCAGGCCGCACTTCGCGCCGTTGTGCGTCAGCGTCGCGTTGGTGGTCACCGTCGTGCCGTGAACGATCGTGTCGATCGTCCGGGCGAACGCCTCGAGGGGCATTGGCGGATCCATGCTCGCGGCGATGTCGGTGAGCCCGTCGACGACCGCGATCGAAGGGTCGGCGGGCGTCGACAGCGACTTGAAGATCGCCGGTTCGGCGCCGTCGCGGGTGACGACGAAGTCGGTGAAGGTGCCGCCTACGTCGATGCCGATCTTGAGGGTCATGGCGGGAGCTCCGTTGTCAGCCGGCGACCGCATTGCCGGCGACGAGCCGCCGGACTTCGTCGCGGCGAACCTTGCCGAGCGCAGTCTTGGGCAGCGCGTCGATGAAAACCACCTTCTTCGGATGCTTGAAGCGGGCGATCCGGCCTTCGAGTCGTTGAAGCACGCCGGCCTCGGTGAGCTGGCACCCCGGCTGCGGCGCGACGACCGCGACGACGATCTCGCCCCAGCGTTCGTCCGGCCAGCCGACCACCGACGCCTCGGCGATGTCGGGCGACTCCATCAGCAGGTTCTCGATCTCGGCAGGGTAGATGTTTTCGCCGCCGGAGATGATCATCTCCTTGCGGCGGCCGTCGACATAGAGGAAACCGTCGGCGTCCTGATGGCCCATGTCGCCGGTGTGGAACCAGCCGTTGATCAGCACCGCCTCGGTGGCCTGCGGCGCATTCCAGTAGCCCGCCATCACGTTGGGACCGCGCACCAGGATCTCGCCGGTGGCGCCCGGCGCCGCATCGCGCCCCGCCTCGTCGACGATCCGGAGTTGGCAGTGCGCGGCGGCCCGGCCGGCCGAGCCGATCTTGCGCTGGGCGTCGGCGGCCTTCTGGCACGCGGCGATCGGACAGGTCTCGGTGGCGCCGTACACCTGCACCAGCGGCACGCCGCGCGCGTGCACCGCGCGGATCAGTCTCTCGGGAACGATCATCGACCCGGTGGTGATCATTCGCAGGCTGGAGAAGTCCGCGAGCGGCCAGCGCGGGTGGGCCATCATTGCGTCGAGTTGCGACGGCACCAGGACGGTCAGCGTGATGCGCTCCTGCTCGATCGCGTCGAAAGTCGTCTCGACGTCGAACTTCGGGTGCAGCACGACGGTGCAGCCGGTCTTCAGCGCGGGCGTGGTCTGGTTGTTGAGCCCGCCGACGTGGAACAACGGCAGCGTGGTCAGCACGCGGTCGTCCGCAGTCATGTCGTGCATCGCCACGCTGTTGAGCGCGTTCCACCCGATCGCATCCTGCGTCAGCACGACGCCCTTCGGTCGGCCAGTCGATCCCGACGTGTAGCAGACCAGCAGCGGCGTCTGCGGGCCGACCTGCAGGTCGCGCGGGGCAGGGCGGTTCGCGCGCGCGAGGAAGTCCTCGCAGGCGGTCCACCCCTGCGGTGCGGCGCCCCAGGTGACCATCGCGGCGGCGGTGCACGTCGCCCGGAACGCGTCCGCGTGCGCGACGAACTGCGGCTCGGCGAACAGGACCGAAGGCGGACAGTCGGCGAGGATCTGCCGGTGCTCGGGCGCGGCGAGCCGCCAGTTCAGCGGCATGAACATCGCGCCGAGCTTCGCGCACGCGAACAGCAGCGCGACCTCTTCGGGACTGTTCAGGCCGAGGAAGGCCACGCAGCCCGAGCGCCGGACGCCGGCGGCGGCCAGGCCCGCGGCGTATTGGTCGATTCGCCGGGCCAGCGCTGCGTAGCTCAGCGACTGCCCGGGAGAGCGGATCGCCGACTGCTCGGGCGTGCGCCCGGCATGATGGTGGATCCATTCGTGCAGCTGCATGGTTGCGCTCCGCCGCTGGTCGCCCGCGCGGCTAGGCGTCGCCGACTTCGATCACGACCGCCATCGCCGTGTCGCCGGCCGCGCAGCCGGTGAACAACCCGAAGCCGCCGCCGCGGATCGCCAGCTCCTCGATCAGCTCGATGATCGCCCGCGTACCCATCGGTGCCTGCGGATGGCCCCAGACCAGCGAGCAGCCGTAGTTGTTCATCGACGCGAGGTCGGCGCCGGTCTCCCTGGCGAAGTAGAGGTCGTTGACCGCGAACGGATTGTGCGTCTTGATCGCCGCCATCTGGGCGATCGATCGTCCGGCCTGCTCGAGCGCGCGCCTGGCTGCCGGCACCGTCGCTTCGGGCATGTGCGCGAGCGTCGTCCGCGCGAGGCCGAAGCCGTGCAGGCGCACCGCGATCTTCGGGTTGGCCGAGAGCTCGCGCGCGCGCGCGGCCGTGGTGACGACGATCGCGGCGTTGCCGTCGGCGGGGTGCGTCTGGCCGCCGTAGGTGATCGAGCCGCCCTTCGAAACCGGCTCGAGCTTCGCCAGTCCCTCGGGTGTCGAGCGCGACACGCCTTCGTCGGCCTCGAGCGCGCCGGCGCTCTTGCGGTAGTTGGGTGCCGGCACGTCGAAGGGCAGCGTCATGAAGCGCTTCAGGAACGCGGCGCCGTCGGCGAGCGCGTCGCGGTACTGCTCCTCGCGTCGCAGCACCACCTCGTGCTGTGCAGCCGTGCCGATGCCGTGCTTCTTCGCGACGTTTTCGGCGGTGACCAGCATCGCGTGCGGGCCGAGTGGATCGCAGTTGAAGTTGTCCATCACCCAGTCCTCGGCGGCGCCGGTGCCGCCCGGGCCGCGCGGGTTGGGGTAATAGAGGTGGGGACCGTTCGACGTGCGGTCGCAATTGATCGCCAGTGCGACGCTGGCCATGCCGACCTCGACCTCCTGGGTTGCCGCCAGCAATGTGCGCACGCCGGTGGCGCAGGCCTGCATCAGCGTCGGGCCGCCGACGTGGCCGGCGCCGATCATCCCGGCAAGCCAGGGCATTCCGTAGAACGAGTGCTTCTGCGGCACCGAGATGCCGAGTACGCCGTAGTCGAACGCCTTCGGGTCGATCTTCCTTTTCGCCAGCTCCGAACGTGCGACGTGGGCCGCGAACTCGACGCTGTTCAGGTTGGCGAAGCTGCCCTGCCAGCGCGCGAATGGCGTGCTCCAGTAGGCACCGTAGGGGATTTCGGCCTTGTAGCGCATGGTGGCTCCCGGATTCAGGTCGTGGCCTTGTCGAGGCCGACCGCGGTGATGAACGCGCGCTTGGCCTGGGTCAGGTGTTCGCGCATCGCGTCGGCGGCGGCGTCGCCGTCGCCGCTGCGAAGCGCCTCGGTGACGCGCTCGAAGCCGTTCAGCACGATCGCGCGGATCGCGGGGTCGTCCAGCGTCAGCGCGCGGATGCGCTGCATGTGGTCGGCGTACTGCTCGATCACCTTGACCAGGCGCCGGTTCGGCACCAGCGAAAGCCAGGCGCTGCGGAAGTGGACGTGGCTCTCGCGGAAGGCCTCGCCGTCGTCCGCGCGATGCGCCGCGCGCGCTTCGGCCAGTGCGGCCTCGATCGGAGCGCGCAGCGCAGGGTCCGCGGTGCGTTCGGCGACGCGCCGGGTGGCGGCCGGCTCGATCAGGAAGCGGACCTCGTAGATGTCGTCGACGTCGGCGAGCGTCAGCTCCGGCACCATGAAACTGCGCCCGCCCGAGACCAGCAGGCCTTCGCTGGCCAGCCGCGCCAGCGCTTCGCGCACCGGTGTGCGCGAGACCCCGAGCTGGTTCGCCAGCTGCACTTCCTGCAGCGGCTGGCCCGGGGCGATCGCGCCGTCGCGCAGGTAGGCGCGCAGCGTGTGATAGACCTGCTCGCCCAGGGCGACGGGCCGATCGACGGGTTCTAGCGCAGCAGCCAAGGGCGCACCTCCATCGCACTGGGCGACTGGGGTTCGGGTGTGTTCGGGATACTGTATACACAACGCCTGCGGCGCGCAAGTCCCGACTCGCTGCATCGGAAGGCCGATCCGGCTGTCGCTATAGTCCCGTAAGCGACGAGCCAGAGGAGACTCCACGACCATGTCGACCCCCGAAGTGTTGTGGCGGCCGAGCCGCGAGCGGGTCACCCGCGCCGGCATCACCCGATATCGCGCCTGGCTCGAGCAGACCCGCGGCCTGGCATTCGCCGACTACGAGGCGATGTGGTCATGGTCGGTCGAGCGGCTCGAGGATTTCTGGGAATCGCTGCACCGGTGGGCCGGGGTGATCGCGCACACGCCGCACACGGAGGTGCTGTCGGCGCGGGTCATGCCGGGAGCGCGCTGGTTCGACGGCGAGACGCTCAACTACGCCGAGCACCTGCTGGCGCCGGCGCGCGTGCACGCGCACTCGAATCGCCCCGCGCTGGTGTTCGAGTCAGAACTGCAACCGCGCATCGAGATCGGCTGGGACCGCCTGCGCGCCGAGGCGGGCGCGCTGACCGCCACGCTGAAGCGACTGGGCGTCGTGACGGGTGACCGCTGCGTGTCCTACATGCCGAACATTCCGCAGGCGGTGGTCGCGCTTCTGGCGACCACCAGCCTCGGCGCGGTCTGGTCGAGTTCGTCGCCCGACATGGGGCAGGTCAGCGTGCTGGACCGCTTCAGGCAGATCGAGCCGAAGGTGCTGTTCGCGGTCGACGGCTATCGCTACGGCGGCAAGGACTTCGACCGGCGCGACATCGTCCGCGAACTGGTGCGGGAACTGCCGTCGGTGCGCGCGGTGGTGTTCGTCCCGTACCTCGACGCCGCGGCGACGCTCGGTCCGGTCGGCGGCGGCGGCGGGCCGGCGGTGCAGGTGATCGACTGGCGGTCGGCGCTCGCGCAGCCAGCCGACTGCGCGTTCACGCCGGTGCCCTTCGACCATCCGTTGTGGATCGTCTATTCGTCGGGCACCACCGGCATGCCCAAGCCGATCGTGCACGGCCACGGCGGCTTCGTGCTCGAGACGCTGAAGACCAACCTGCTGCACCTGGACGTCGGCCAGGACGACCGATTCTTCTGGTTCTCGTCGACCGGCTGGATCATGTGGAACCTGTGGGTGTCGACGCTGATGACCGGCGCCACGCTGCTGCAGTTCGACGGCAATCCCGGCCATCCGGACCTCGACACGCTGTGGCGACTCGCCGAGCGGGAACGGCTCACGTTCATGGGGATCAGCCCCGCATTCGTTTCCCTGTGCATGAAGGCCGGGATGCGGCCGCGCGAGCGCTTCGACCTGTCGGCGCTGCGCTCGATCGGCTCGACCGGATCGCCGCTCACCGAAGAGGCGTATCGCTGGATCTATTCGGCGGTGCAGCCGGACGTGATGCTCGCGTCGATTTCCGGCGGTACCGATCCGGGCGCGGCCTTCCTGACCTCGTGCCCGATCCTCCCGGTGTATGCCGGCGAGATGCAGTGCCGCACGCTGGGCGGCGCGATCCACGCGTACGGCGACGACGGCAAGCCCTTGCTCGGCGAGGTCGGCGAACTGGTCTGCGCGCAGCCGATGCCGTCGATGCCGCTGTACTTCTGGGGCGACGCCGACGGGCGCCGCTACTTCGAGAGCTACTTCGACACCTTTCCCGGCCCGCCGAACGTCTGGCGGCACGGCGACTGGCTGAAGCTCTCGCCTCGCCCCGAGTCGGTGACCGCGACGATCTACGGGCGATCGGATTCGACGATCAACCGCCATGGCATCCGCATGGGCACCAGCGAGCTGTACCGCGTGGTCGAGGAGTTCGAAGAGGTCGCCGATTCGCTGGTGGTCGACCTGGAGTACCTCGGCCGCGAGTCGTTCCTGGCGTTGTTCGTCGTGCTGCGCGAGCCGGGTTCGGCGATTTCCGGCGTCGGCGCGAAGGGTCCCGCGCCCGACGGCGCGGCCGCGGCGTGCGGACAGACCGGCGTCGTGCCAGGGCTGCGCGGGCGGCTGCTCGATGCGCTGCGCACCCGCCTGTCGGCGCGTCACGTGCCGAACGAGGTCTACGCGATTCCCGAAGTGCCGCGCACGATGTCGGGAAAGAAGCTCGAGGTGCCGGTGAGGAAGATCCTGCTCGGGCACCCGGTCGGGAAGGCGGTCAATCGCGATTCGATGGCCAATCCGGCGTCGATCGACTGGTTCGTGCAGTTCGCGGCCGCGCGCGCGGGTTGAACCTCCAGGACGGGGTAGTCGCGCGGCGGCAGGCATCCCGCCGGGGCCTATGGTTTCTGAATCCGCATCGCAGTCAGGACCGCGATTCGCGCCAGGCGGGTGACCACGCCGACCAGCGCCTTTTCCGCTTCGTCGAACAGCGCGCCTTCGGCCGATCGCATCACCGCTTCGAGCGCTTCGCTGAGCGCCTCGAGCGGTTTCTGCGCAGCGACCAGCAGATGAACCGGGTCGGCCGTGTCCGGAAGGTCAGCGGTCGGCGTCTCGGCGGCCGTTACGTCGGCGCCGGCCGGCTGCGCCGACGGCGACCCGACGAGCTCGTCGAGGAACCGCGCAGCCTCGTCGTCGCCCAGCGCGCGAAGGCGGGTCGCGAGTGCGCGATGGCTGCCGGCGATCGCCGCTTCGCGCTGCGCGAGAAACGCTCGCAGTTCGTCGACCGATGCGATCGACACGCCCGCGGGCGCGGCTTCGCCGCCCGCCTTTCGGCGCTCGCGATGCCATGCTTCGCGACGCCAGCGGCGCGTCAGCGCCGCGTGCCGCAACTCCTCGATGCCCAGCCGCTCGGCTTCGACCCGGACGCGCGGATCGGTCGCGCGCGCTGCCAGGTAACTGTAGAGTGCGAACGCGCGTTGCTCGTTGTCGACCGCGATCGCGAACGCGCGATACGGCGTGAGCAGCGCGCTGCCGGCGATTTCGTTCCAGGAGTCGGACAGGTCGGGTGGCAGCTGCCAGGAGAACTTAGCCGGTTCCGGAATCGGCTCGCCTAGCGATGCAGCCCAGCGGGCGACCGCGTCGGCATGCGCGCGCTCTTCTTCGAGCATGACCCTGAAGGCTGCCGCCGTGGCAAGTTCGCCGCGGCGCTCCATCGTCACGGCGAGCGTTGCGTAGCGCTCCAAGGATTCGCGCTCGATCGAGGCCGCGATGCCGACCAGCACCGGCATGCTCACCGACTCGATACCCGGGTCGCGTCCCAGCAGCGACGCTCGCATGGTCATTGTCTCCAGAGAAATAAAATTGACCGCGAGCAAGCGACTGTCGCTGGCCGTCCGCAATAATCCCACAACAACAACCGCGCAAGGGTATCGCTTTTGGGGGTCCGGACGAGGGTCCTGGCGTTCGCGACGCTGGTGCTTCTGGGCGCCGCGACGCTGTGGTCGGGTAACGTGATGGCGCAGTCCGGGCCGGCGAGCCTCGGGCAGTTGCTTGCCGACGTCGCTGCGTCGGACGTCGTGCCCGGCGCGGACCGTTTCGGCCCCGTTCGCACCGCCCCGGCGGTGGCACCAGCATATCGCGGCGATGCGCTGGTCGGTTACGCCTACCTGAACTCGCAATACGTCGACGCGGTCGGCTACTCGGGCAAGCCGATCCACATCGTGGTCGGCCTCGATGCGCAAGGCACGATCGTCGGCGCGAAACTGGTCGCGCACAGCGAGCCGATCGTGCTGATCGGCATCCCCGAGAAGCGGGTGGTCGCTTACCTGGCGCACTTCGTCGGATACAACCCGATCCGCGCGGCCGCGGAGGGCCGCGGGCCGCCGCACGCCGACATCGTCAGCGGAGCCACGGTGACCGTGCTGGTGATGGGCGAGAGCGTCGTGCGCTCGGCGGTGCGGGTGGCTCGCGCGCTGGGCCTGGGCACCGCCGCGCCGGCTGCGGCGGCGACGCGCGTGATGGACCCGCAGGCAGGCGCGATCGCCAACTGGCCGGCCATGCTGCGCGACGGAACGGTCGGGCATCTGCGGCTGACGGTGGGCGAGGTCAACAAGGCCTTCGTCGATTCCGGCAACAAGGCCGCGGCCGCGCGCCCCGAGGCCGGAGTGCCCGGCCAGGTATTCGTCGACCTCTACGCGGCGCTGGTGTCGCAGCCGACGATCGGGCGCAGCCTGGTGGGTGAAGACGAATACGCCAATGTCGCGCGGATGCTGGCGCCGGGACAGCAGGCGATCCTCGTCGCCGGCGAGGGAATCTATTCGTTCAAGGGTTCCGGTTACGTGCGCGGAGGCATCTTCGACCGGATCGAACTGGTGCAGGGCACCGAGACGATCCGATTTCGCGACTACCTGCATCGTCGCGTCGGCGACCTGCGCGCGGCCGGCGCGCCGGCGCTCAGGGAGATCGGCGTCTTCCTGATTCCGCAGGGCTCGGAATTCGATCCGGCGGCGCCATGGCGCCTGCAGCTTCTCGTGCAGCGCTCGGTCGGCGCGCTCGACAAGGCCTTCGTCACGTTCTCGCTCGACTACCGGCTGCCCGATCTCTACACGAAGAGCGTGCCGGCACTGGCCGCCGCACCCAGTGCAACCGGTGCAGCTGAAGCACCGGGGACGGCGGCGCGGACGGAGGCGGACGCTGCCGGGATCCAGGCCGACGGCCCGCGCGAACCGCTGTGGATGCGGATCTGGCGCAGCAAGGTCGCCGCGATCGCGATGCTCGGCGTGATGCTCGGCGTGCTGACGCTGATCTTCTTCTTCCAGGACGTGCTCGTCCAACGCGAGAAGCTCTTCGATCGCGTGCGTCTGGCTTACCTCGCGGTCACGCTGTTCTGGCTCGGCTGGGTGGCGCAGGCCCAGCTGTCGGTGGTCAACGTGCTCACCTTCGCGAATGCGCTGCGCTCGGGCTTCGAGTGGTCGCAGTTCCTGGTCGATCCGCTGATCTTCGTGCTGTGGTGCTCGATCGCGGCGGCGCTGCTGTTCTGGGGCCGCGGGCCGTTCTGCGGCTGGCTGTGCCCGTTCGGCGCGTTGCAGGAGTTGTCGAACCGGGCTGCCCGGGCATTGAAGGTGCCGCAGCTGAATATCCCTTGGGCGGTCCACGAGCGGCTCTGGCCGATCAAGTACATCCTGTTCCTCGGTCTGTTCGGCGTCTCGCTCGGCTCGCTGGCCTACGCCGAGCTGTTCGCGGAGGTCGAACCGTTCAAGACCGCGATCGTCCTCAGGTTCATGCGCGAATGGTGGTTCGTCGCGTTCGCGCTCGCGCTGGTCGCCGCCGGGCTGTTCGTCGAGCGGTTCTTCTGCCGCTACCTGTGCCCGCTCGGCGCGGCGCTCGCGATTCCCGGCCGGATGCGGATGTTCGACTGGCTCAAGCGCTATCGCGAATGCGGCAATCCCTGCATGCGCTGCTTCAACGAGTGCCCGGTCGAGGCGATCCATCCGGAAGGCCACATCAACCCCAACGAATGCATTTCGTGCCTGCACTGCCAGGTGCTGTATCGACACGACTACAAGTGCCCGGTGCGGGTCCAGCGCCGGCTCAAGCGCGAGAAGCGGGCGGCGCTTGGGTCGGGGCAGGCGAGAACCGGGCAGTCCGCTGCCGGCCCCGCGACCGCGGGACCGTCCGCTTGAACGGATGCCGAGACGATGTCAGGAATCCGAGCGCACTGGTGGCGCTCCAGACGAAAGGGAGAACGAAGATGGCTGACGAAAGAAACCCGCGCGCGTTGCCCGATCCGGATCGCCGCGCGATGCTTGGCGGGGGCGCCAGGGCCGTGGCGCTGGCCGCGGGAGGGGGGCTGCTGGGCGCATGCGGCGAGAAGGCGCCGGCGCCCAAACCTGAGGCCGCTGCTGCGCCGCCGCTAGCTGCGCCTGCACCGGCGCCGACCGTGCCGTCCTCGACCGCCGCAGCCATCGCCAAGACCCACGTCGGGCCGGGCGAGCTCGACGAGTACTACGTCTTCTTCTCGAGCGGGCAGTGCGGCGAGCTGCGCATCGTCGGCCTGCCGTCGATGCGCGAGCTGATGCGCGTGCCGGTGTTCAACCGCTGCAGCGCGACCGGTTGGGGCCAGACCAACGAGAGCCTGAAGATCCTCACCGAGGGCCTGACGCCGGAGACCCGCAAGTACCTGGCGTCGCGCGGCGGCACCTACTTCAACGGCGACCTGCACCATCCGCACATGTCGTTCACCGACGGCACCTATGACGGTCGCTACCTGTTCATGAACGACAAGGCGAACACGCGCGTGGCCCGGGTGCGCTGCGACGTGATGAAGTGCGACAAGATCATCGAGCTGCCCAACCAGCACACGGTGCACGGGCTGCGCGTGCAGAAGTATCCGAAGACCGGCTACGTGTTCTGCAACGGCGAGGACGGCGTGCCGATTCCCAACGACGGCAGGGACGTGGCGGACCACAAGAAGTACCAGTACGTGTTCACCGCGGTCGACGGCGAGACCATGAAGGTCGCGTGGCAGGTGCTGGTCGACGGCAACCTCGACAACGTCGACTGCGATTACCAGGGCAAGTACGCGTTCGCGACCAGCTACAACTCCGAGGAGGGCGTGACGCTCGCCGAGAGCACGGCCTCCGAGCAGGACTGGGTCACGGTCTTCAACCTCAAGCGAATCGAGGAGGCGGTCGCCAAGGGCGAGTACAAGACGATCGGCGGCGTGCCGGTCCTCGACGGCACGCACGGCTCGCCGTTCACGCGCTACATCCCGGTTCCGAACAGCCCGCACGGCATCAACACCGCGCCCGACGGTATCCACGTGGTCGCCAACGGCAAGCTCTCGCCGACGGTCACGGTGTTCGACGTACGCAAGTTCGACGACCTGTTCGACGACAAGATCAAGCCGCGCGATACGGTGGTCGCCGAGCCCGAGCTCGGACTGGGCCCCTTGCACACCGCATTCGACGGGCGCGGCAACGCCTACACCACCCTGTTCATCGACAGCCAGATCTGCAAGTGGTCGATCGCGAAGGCCATCGAGAAGTTCGGCGGCAAGGACGTCGACCCGATCGTCCAGAAGCTCGACGTCCACTACCAGCCGGGTCACAACCACACGTCGATGGGCCAGACCAAGGAAGCCGACGGCAAGTGGCTGATCTCGCTGAACAAGTTTTCGAAGGACCGGTTCCTCAACGTCGGCCCGCTGAAGGCCGAGTGCGACCAGCTGATCGACATCTCCGGCGACCAGATGGTGCTGGTCCACGACTCGCCCAGCTTCGCCGAGCCGCACGACGCGACCATCGTCCATCGCTCGAAGGTCAATCCGATCAACATCTGGAAGCGCGACGACCCGATGTGGGAGGACGCGCGGCGCCAAGCCCAGGCCGACGGGGTCGAACTGGAGACCGACTCGAAGGTGATCCGCGACGGCAACAAGGTGCGCGTCTACATGTTCTCGATCGCCCCGACCTTCAGCATGACCGACTTCACCGTGAAGGAGGGCGACGAGGTCACCGTCTACGTGACCAATCGCGACCAGGTCGAGGACCTCACCCACGGCTTCACCATCGTCAACTACGGGATCGCGATGGAGGTCGGGCCGCAGGCCACCGCCTCGGTCACCTTCAAGGCCGACCGTCCCGGCGTCTACTGGTACTACTGCCAGTGGTTCTGCCATGCGCTGCACATGGAGATGAAGGGGCGCATGCTGGTCGAGCCGCGCCGGCGCTGACGCATGAAGCTGCAATCGCCCGGTGCCGTCGCCGCGATCGCCGCCGCGCTTGCGGTGGCGGCGATCGCCGCGGGCGCGGGGGCCGGCGAGCGCCTGGTCGCGCCCGGCGAGGCGATCCAGCCGCTGCTCGATTCGCTGCCGGCCGGCGAGGTCGTCCGGCTGGCGCCGGGCCGGCACGCCGGGCCGCTGCGCATCGACCGGCCGCTGTCGCTGGTCGGTGACGCCGGCGCGGTGCTGGCCGGACCCGGCTCGGGCAGCGTCGTCGTCGTGACCGCGCCGGACGTGCGCATCGAGGGGCTCGAGATCACCGGTTCCGGGCTGGACCTGCCGGGCATGGATTCCGCGATCCTGCTGCGGCAGACCGCGGAGCGCGCGCGGATCTGCTCGAACCGGCTGCTCGACAACCTGTTCGGCGTCTACGTGCACGGAGCGGCCGGATCGATCGTCGAGAACAACGTCATCGTCGGGCGGCGCGACCTGCGGCTGGCCGAGGCGGGCAACGGCGTGTCGATCTGGAACGCTCCCGGCGCGCAGGTGATCGGCAACGTGATCAGCCACGGGCGTGACGGCATCTTCGTGAAGACGAGCGCGAAGAACGTCTTCGCGGACAACAGCTTCAGCCGGCTGCGCTTCGCGATCCATTACATGTACACGCACGACAGCCGGATCATCGGCAATCGCTCGCGCGGCAACCACGTCGGCTGGGCGATCATGTATTCCGACCGGCTCGAGATTCGTGGCAACGTGTCCGACGACGATCGCGACCACGGGCTGATGCTCAATTCGACCAACCGGTCGCAGGTGGTCGGCAACGTGGTTCGCCGCGGGCGCGAGAAGTGCGTGTTCGTCTACAACGCCAACGGCAACCTGCTGAGGGACAACTGGTTCGAGGGGTGCCCGATCGGCATCCACTTCACGGCCGGCTCCGAAGGCAACGCGATGACCGGCAATGCGTTCATCGGCAACCGCACCCAGGTCAAGTACGTCGGCACGCGCTACCTCGACTGGACGCACGAAGGGCGCGGCAACTACTGGAGCGACAATCCGGCCTTCGACCTCGATGGCGACGGTATCGCCGACCGCCCCTACCGGCCCAACGACGTCATGGACGAGATCCTCTGGACCCTGCCCGCGGCGAAGTCGCTGATCAACAGCCCCGCGGTGCAGATGGTGCGCTGGGCGCAGGCGCGCTTTCCCGCGCTCTATCCGGGCGGCGTGATCGACAGCGCGCCGCTGATGCGTCCTGCCGCCATCCCGCCGCCGGCGGCGCCATGACCCGCATCGCCGAATGGAGCTCGGTCACCAAGCGCTATCGCGGCGTGACCGCGGTGGAGCAAGTCTCGCTCGGTCTGGAGGCGGGGCAGGTGACCGCGCTGGTCGGCCACAACGGCGCCGGCAAGACCACGCTGATCAAGCTGCTGCTCGGTCTGATCAGGCCGAGCGAAGGCAGCGTGCGGATTTCCGGGATCGATCCCGCGGGCAGCCGCGGTGCCGAAGCGCGGCGCGCGATCGGCTTCCTTCCGGAGAGCGTAGCGTTCCACGGTGCGATGACCGGCCACGAGCTGATGGCGTTCTATGCGCGACTGAAGGGCGAGCCCGACGGCCGCAATGCCGAGCTACTCGAACGGGTCGGCATTGCCCACGCGGCGAACCGGCGCGTCGCCACATATTCGAAGGGGATGCGGCAGCGCCTCGGCATTGCGCAGACCCTGATCGGCGACCCGCGGCTGATGCTGTTCGACGAGCCGACCAGCGGACTCGACCCGGCTTCGCGGACTGAGGTCTACCGGATGATCGATACGCTGCGGGGAAGCGGCGCGACCGTACTTATCTCGACTCACGCGCTCGCCGAGGTCGAGGACCGGGTCGACCGCGCCGCGATCATGCATGGCGGGCGCCTGCTGGCGGCCGGCACGCTGGACGAGCTGCGCCGCGGTGTCGTGGCCGACGTGCGGATCCACCTGAGCGTGCGGCCCTGCGCGACCGCCCGTCTGCTCGCCCAGCTGCCCGCCGAGGCGCGCTGTGCCGGGCGCAGCGATGCCGCGCTGACGCTCGACGTCGCCCCCGGCGCGAAGATGGCGGTGCTGCGCGCGATCGCGCAGGCGGGCGAACTGGTCGAGGACGTCGAGATGACCGCCCCGGGGCTGCAGGAACTCTACGACCGGCTGGTCGGCGCCGCGGGAGATCCGCAATGAACGCGCTCGTGGTCGCCGCGCAGGAGATCAGGGTCGGGATGCGCAACCGTTGGGTGCTCGCGACGACCGTGCTGATGGCCGCGCTCGCGCTGTCGCTGGCGCTGCTCGGCAGCGCGCCCACCGGTACGGTCAAGGCGGATCCGCTCGCAGTGGTGGTCGTGAGCCTCGCGAGCCTGACCATCTTCCTGGTTCCGCTGATCGCGCTGCTGCTGTCGTTCGACGCGATCGTCGGCGAGCAGGAGCGCGGCACGCTGATGCTGCTGCTGTCGTATCCGGTCGCGCGCTGGCAGGTCGTGGTCGGCAAGGCGCTCGGCCAGATCGCCATTCTCGCCGTCGCGACCGTGGTCGGCTACGGCGCCGCAGCCGCTGCATTGTGGCTGAAGGCCGGGATCGGCGCGCAGGCCTGGTCGGCCTATGCGGCGATGGTGGCGACCTCGATCATGCTCGGTGCCTCGTTCGTGTCGATGGGCTGCCTGGCCAGCACGCTGGTGCACGAGCGCGCGACCGCGGCCGGGCTCGCGGTCGGCGTCTGGCTGTTCTTCGTGCTGATCTACGACACCGCGCTGCTCGGCATCTTGGTCGCCGACCAGGGCCGCGTCATCGGCAAGCCGGTGCTCGATTCGCTGCTGCTGCTCAATCCGGCCGACGTCTACCGGCTGTTCAACATGACCGCCAACGAGAGCGTGTCGGTCTACAGTGGCATGGCCGGGCCAGGCGATCCGGCCGCGCTGCCGGCGCCGGTTTTCCTGGCAGTGCTCGGCGCGTGGATCGTGGTGCCGCTCGCGCTGGCGATCCTTGCATTCAGGAGGAGGCCGTTATGACGCGCTCGCGCGCGATGCGGGTAGCGGGATTCGTCATGGTTCTTGCCGCCGCGGCGGCTGCGGGCTGCGACCGTAGCGAGCCGCCGGCGTCGCGGCCGACGCCGTCCGAGGTGCTCGCCGACGCGACCGGTTACTACTGCGGCATGCTGCTGGTCGATCACGAAGGGCCGAAGGGCCAGATCCATCTGGCCAGCCGAAGCGAGCCGGTCTGGTTCTCGTCGGTGCGCGACACGATCGCTTTCCTGCGGCTTCCCGAAGAGCCGCGCGACGTCACGGCAATCTACGTGAACGACATGGCGAAGGCGAAGAACTGGGAGCAGCCGGAGCCCGGCGCCTGGGTCGACGCGAAGCTCGCGTGGTTCGTGATCGAGAGCACGATGCGGGGTGGCATGGGCGCGCCGGAAGCGGTGCCGTTCTCGGACAAGGGCGCCGCCGACGCGTTCCGCGCAGCAAACGGCGGCCGCGTGGCCCGTCTCGACGAAATTCCCGACGCATACGTGCTCGGTCCGGCCAACCTGCCGGCGGGATTGCCGCCGCCCGGGGACCAGCACTAGGAGCCGACATGACGAACCGCCGACGTTTCGTGTCGATCGTCGCCGCCGGTGCCGCCGCGGCGCCTTTCTCGGCCGTGCCCGCCTTGGACGCCGCGGCGCCCGCGGTCAGCGTCTGGAAGGGAACGGCAATGGGCGCGCTCGCGTCGATGACACTGGTTCTCCCCGACCGCGCGATGGCGCAGGCGCTGATCGGGCGATGCGTCGACGAGATCGACCGGCTCGAATCGGTGTTCAGCCTGTATCGGGCCGATTCGGCGCTGTCGCGACTGAACGCGGCCGGCGAATTGCGCGAGCCGCCGCACGAACTGGTCGAGCTCCTGTCGACCGCCATGGAACTCGCGCGGCTGAGCCACGGGGCCTTCGATCCGACAGTGCAGCCGCTTTACCGGCTGTATGCAGACTACTTCGCGTCACCCAGTGCTGCGGCAGCCGGACCGTCGCCGCAGGCGATTGCCGGGGCGCTGCGCAGCGTCGATTTCTCGGCCGTCGAGACCCGGGCGAACCGGATCCGTTTTCGCCGGCCGGGCATGGCCATCACGCTGAACGGCATCGCGCAGGGGTTCGTGACCGATCGCGTGGCCGACATGCTGCGCGCCGCAGGGCTCGACGACGTGCTGGTCGACCTCGGCGAGGTCCGCGTGCTCGGGCGCCGGCCGGACGGCCGGCGCTGGCGCGCGGCGATCGGCGATCCGCTGCATGCCGGCCGCACGCTGTTCGAGTTGCCGCTCGGAGACCGCGGCGGCACCCTGCCTGCGCTCGCGACCTCGTCGGGCCGCGGCACGAGCTTCGGGCTCGATTCCCGCATCCATCACCTGTTCGATCCGCGCACCGGCCGCAGCGCCAACCACCATGCATCGGTTTCCGTTGCCGCGCCGCGGGCCACGCTGGCCGACGGGCTGTCCACCGCGTTGTCGGCGCTCGCGCCGGCGCGTGCCGGCGCACTGCTTGCCAGCTATCCGTCGACGCGCGCCTGGCTCGTCGGTGTCAGTGGTCGAGTCGACACAATCCGCAGTGGATGAGCCGTTCGACCGCGCGCGGTGAAGCTCAGTGCGCCGCGCGATGCGCCGGGCGGGGGTGCAGCGGACGTCCTGGCAGTGTCGGGCGCGTGCGCGCGTATCGCTCGGGGCCGAGTCCGTCGGCGCTGATCGAAGTCTTGCGCCCGGCGATCTGGTCGGCCAGCAACTGGCTGGAGCCGCAGGCCATGGTCCAGCCGAGCGTGCCGTGGCCGGTGTTCAGCCACAGGTTGCGGTGCGGCGCGCGACCGACGATCGGCGTTCCGTCGGGCGTCATCGGCCGCAACCCCGTCCAGAACGCCGCCGCGCGAAGGTCGCCGGCGCCGGGGAACAGTTCGTCGACCACCATCTCGAGCGTCTCGCGGCGACGCGGGTTCAGCGACAGGTCGAAGCCCGCGACTTCGGCCATGCCGCCGACGCGGATCCGGTCGTCGAAGCGCGTGATCGCGATCTTGTAGGTTTCGTCCATGACGGTCGACACGGGCGCGCGCGTCGCGTCGACGATCGGGATCGTCAGCGAGTAGCCCTTCAGCGGATACACCGGCAGCGACAGCCCCGCCGACTTCGCCAGCGTGCGCGAGTAACTGCCCAGCGCCATCACGTAGTGGTCGGCCCGGCGCAGCGCGCCGTCGACGACGACGCCGTCGATCCGGTCGCCGTTGGCGACGACGCGCTCGATCGAGCGCTCGAATTCGAAGCGCACGCCGAGCTCGCGGCAGCGTTCTGCCAGCCGCGTCGTGAACAGCTGGCAGTCGCCCGTTTCGTCGCCGGGCAGGCGCAACGCGCCGACCAGCTTGCCGGCGACGCGCGCGAGCGCCGGCTCGACGCCGGCCAGTTGCTCTCGTTCGAGCAGCTCGAACGGCACGCCGACCTCGCGCAGCACCTCGATGTCGCGCGCCGCGGCCTCGAGTTGTGCGTGGGTGCGGAACACCTGCAGCGTGCCGAGCTGGCGGCCTTCGTATTCGATGCCGGTCTCGGCGCGCAACGCGCGGATGCAGTCGCGGCTGTACTCGGCCAGCCGCAGCATCCGCTCCTTGTTCACCGCATAGCGCGACGCGCTGCATTCGGCGAGCATCCGGGCCATCCACTGCAGCTGGAACAGCGTGCCGTCGGGGCGCACCGACAGCGGCGCGTGGCGCTGGAACAGCCACTTCAGCGCCTTCAGCGGAATGCCCGGTGCCGCCCACGGCGTCGAGTAACCCGGCGAGATCTGGCCGGCGTTGGCGAAGCTGGTCTCCATCGCGGCGGCGGGCTGGCGGTCGATCACCGTCACCTGCATGCCGGCGCGCGCCAGGCACCAGGCACTCGTCACGCCGATCACGCCGCTGCCGAGAACCAGGACACGCATCGCTCGCACTCCGGGAAAAAATGTCGTGGACCGTACAGGCCGAATTCCTGCATTTTGCCGCTGATCCAGTAGTGATGTTTTTCGTATTTTGGAAATGCGCTAGAATTTCTCGTGCATCAACCCGGCAACAGGTGAAAAAGCATTGAGGAACCGCACGCAGCAGGTCAGGGACCTCGACCGCATCGATCGCAACATCCTGCGCCTGCTGCAGGCCGACGGCCGGATGTCGATGACCGACCTGGCCGAGCGGATCGGCCTGTCGGTCACGCCGTGCAGCGAACGGGTCAGGCGTCTCGAGCGCGACGGGTTCATCCTCGGCTATCACGCGCGGCTCAATCCGCAGGCCCTGGGGCAGAACCTGCTGGTGTTCGTCGAGATCAAGCTGGCGGCGAAGTCGGGCGCGATCTTCGACGACTTCCGCCGCGAGGTGCTGAAGCTGCCCAACGTGCTCGAATGCCACCTCGTGTCGGGCGAGTTCGACTACCTGATCAAGGCGCGCATCCCGGAAATGGGCGCCTACCGTAAACTGCTCGGCGACATGCTGCTCGCGTTGCCCGGCGCTCGCGAGTCACGCAGCTACATGGTGATGGAAGAGATCAGGGAGACCCTCGCGTTGCACCTTCCCGAGCCGGAGTCGCGCGGATGAGCCCCATCGCGGCGCATCGTTCGGCGCGCATCGCGATCATCGCGCCGTCCGGCGCTCACCTGTCGCTCGACGCCTTCGACGCGGCCGTGGCCGCGTTGCGCGCACGCGGCCACGCCGTGCGCTGCGACGTGCCGCGCGAAGGCTGGCAACGTTTTTCCGACACCGACGACGCGCGGCTGGAACAGATCCATCGCGTGGCGCGCGCCACCGACGTCGACGTCGTCATGATCGCGCGCGGTGGCTATGGCCTGTCGCGCCTGCTAGACCGGATCGACTGGGCGCTGGTGGCGGCGTCGGCCAGCCGCGGCGTGCGCTGGGTCGGCTACAGCGACTTCACCGCGTTCCAGCTCGCGCTGCTGGCGCGCACCGGCGCGGCCAGCTACGCCGGGCCGGGCGTCAGCGGCGATTTCGGCGTACCGGCGCCCGATTCCTTCATGCTCGAGCACTTCGACGCACTGCTGGCGGGCCGCCTGCT
>Ga0209476_10000634_pt1 | contig 24036 bp, 24 predicted proteins | sample KloWWTrecipitate_FD_187179 | JGI IMG/M metagenome (GOLD analysis project Ga0209476, IMG submission 187179) | Active sludge microbial communities from Klosterneuburg, Austria, studying microevolution and ecology of nitrifiers - Klosterneuburg... | ecosystem: Engineered > WWTP > Aerobic digester... | reverse complement strand
CGAACTCTCCCGCCGGGAACACGTCACGATTTTCATTTCGACTCACTTCATGAATGAAGCCGAGCGCTGCGACCGCATCTCGCTGATGCATGCCGGCCGTGTCCTCGTCAGTGATGCTCCGGCGGCGCTGATCGCGCGTAGCGGTGCTGAATCACTCAACGATGCGTTCATCCGGTACCTGGAGGACGCCCTCCAAGAAGAGTCGGGGGACACGGCCGAATCCGGCGTTTGGACAGGTCCTTCCGCAAGCCAGGTGCACCACGAACCCCGAGGCCCGCGTCTGAGTCGCTTCGATTTTCGGCGGATGTTCAGTTTCGCCCGCCGAGAGGCGCTGGAATTGCGTCGAGATGCGATCCGGGCCACGCTGGCCATGCTCGGGAGCGTGATTCTGATGTTCGTAATGGGCTACGGCATCAGCCTCGACGTCGAAGACCTCACTTTCGCTGTCCTTGATCGCGATCAGACCACGACCAGCCGCGATTACGTGCTGAACCTGGCCGGTTCCAGCTACTTCATCGAACACGCGCCGATCAGCGACTATGGGGACCTTGATTGGCGGATGCGCTCCGGCGAGTTGAGTTTGGCCATTGAGATTCCTTCTGGGTTTGCCCGCGACTTGGACCACGGCCGCCAGGTGCAGATCGGTGTCTGGGTCGACGGAGCGATGCCCCAGCGTGCCGAGACCGTCCGCAGCTACGTTCAGGGGATGCACGCCCACTGGCTTTCCCAGCAAGGGTCGCAAACGCCCTGGCGCTCCGCAGCGGGCAGTCTGGCCAATATCGAGACTCGCTTTCGCTACAACCCGGACATTAAGAGCCTGGTGGCGATGGTTCCGGCGGTCATTCCCCTGTTGCTGATGCTGATCCCCGCGATGCTCACGGCACTCAGCGTGGTGCGTGAAAAGGAACTGGGTTCGATCATCAACTTCTATGTGACGCCGGCGACCCGGCTGGAGTTTCTGATCGGCAAGCAGCTCCCCTACATTGCGCTGGCAATGCTCAACTTCCTGCTCATGGTCCTGCTGGCAGTGACCGTCTTCGGCGTGCCGCTGACGGGGAGCTTCCTGACACTGGCGACCGGGACGTTGTTGTACGTCTCCGCCGCCACTGCCGTGGGGCTGCTGATTTCCACCTTCATGCGCAGCCAGATCGCCGCTATCTTCGGCACCGCGGTGCTGACCATCCTCCCCGCAACGGAATACTCGGGGATCATCGACCCGGTGTCCTCGTTGGAGGGAACCGGCAGGATCATTGGAGAACTTTATCCCACCACGCACTACGTGACGATTTCCCGCGGCACCTTCTCCAAGGCGCTGGACTTTTCCGACCTGGCGGCGTCATTCATTCCGCTGGTGTTGGCTGCGCCGATTCTACTGGCGTTGGCTGCGGCGCTGCTCCGCAAGCAGGAGCGTTGAGCTATGCGTGCCAGCAACATCTTCCATCTGGGAATTAAGGAGCTGCGCAGCCTGTGGCGCGACCCGATTATGCTCGTGCTGATCGTCTACGCCTTTACGCTCTCGATTTATACGAGAGCCAACGCCATTCCCGAGACGCTGAACAAAGCTGCCATCGCCATCGTTGACGAGGACCGCTCCCCCCTCTCGGCACGCATCACCAGCGCCTTTTATCCTCCCTACTTTCTGCCGCCGGAACTGATCACGATGTCCGAGATGGATGACCGCATGGACGCCGGCCTGGACACGTTCGCGCTCGTGATTCCGCCCGAGTTCCAAAGCGACCTGCTCGCCGGACACCGACCCGCCATCCAGCTCAATGTCGACGCCACGCGCATGAGCCAGGCGTTTGTCGGCAGCGGTTATATCCAGACGATCGTCACCGATGAGGTCCGCACTTTCGCCCAGCGGTATCGCGACGCTGCCGCTCCTCCCGTGGACCTCGCCTTGCGGGTACGCTTCAATCCCACTCTGAACAAATCCTGGTTTGCGGCCGTGATGCAGGTCATCAACAACATTACCATGCTCTCGATCGTGCTGACCGGGGCGGCCCTCATTCGCGAACGTGAACATGGAACGGTCGAGCATCTGCTGGTGATGCCGGTGACGCCCTTCGAGATCATGACCAGCAAAGTCTGGGCGATGGCGCTGGTTGTGCTTCTCGCCAGCAGCGTTTCCTTGACTGCCGTCGTGCAGGGGATGCTCGCGGTTCCGCTCCAGGGATCGCTCGCACTGTTTCTGGCGGGAACCGCGCTTCACTTGTCCGCCACCACGTCGATGGGCATCTTCCTGGGCACACTGGCGCGGTCGATGCCGCAATTCGGCCTGCTGTTGATGCTCATCCTCCTTCCACTACAGATGCTTTCCGGCGCAACCACGCCGCGGGAAAGCATGCCGGAGATCGTGCAGCAGCTGATGCTGGCGGCGCCGAACACCCATTTCGTCATGCTCGCCCAGTCGATCCTGTACCGGGGTGCGGGGCTGGACGTCGTGTGGCCGCAATTCGTCGCCCTGTCGCTGATCGGCACGGTGCTGTTCGGCCTCGCGTTGTCGCGTTTCCGCAGGACGATTGGCGAGAGTGTGTAATACCATGCAGGTCGTTAGCTATCCTGGAAATATGACGCCTGAAGGACGATCGGATGGAGGTACTGCCCGAGTGAACCAGTGTGTAATTGCTGGCCCTGTGAGTCTCTTGGAAGGTGGCACTTGGAGCGGAGGAGAAAATGTCTTCGACTCAGCGACTCGCGCACCCGAAGGAGACAACGGTTCAAAGAACGACTCCGTACGCGAAACTGTGCTCACAGCAATGTTGCCCGGTCGGAGTTGACCGAAATGACGGTTGGCGGCGAGGACTTGTTCACCGCTTGTCTGCAGACTTCTCTTCGCTTCTCGGTTATCGCCAGGTTGTTCCCACCTCGGCTCGCGTGATCGGCTTCAAGGGCGTAACCTTCGGTTCGCTGGTCTCGATGCCTTCCTCGACCGGGATGCCCAGCGCTTTGCCGGAAAAGCGATTCTCCCTCCAGGTGATGCCGTCGAGGGCGCAGCGGGCCTCAATGACGAAGTGCTTCGGAGACAATACCTGATTGCCGCTGAACACGGTCTCCACGGGAGCGAGTGTGGCGTTTTTGTCGTCGCTGAGACCGATCAGGATCGGGTGCTCGCAGTCCACGAGCGTGTTGTTTTCGACACGCGCCCGCTGGACTTGAAAGTAGCGGTTCGCGGGGGAATTCGGGATGCCCAGCATGAGACACAGCGCGGAGCGGGCGTCGTCGCCGGTGAGTCGTTCGAGGTGATTGCCGCGCACGATGTGATCCTCGCCGATGATGCGGATGCCGCCCGTCCCCTTGGCTCCGTTGCCGAGAAACACATTCCGTTCGACGACGCACCCATTGCCGTGACGCAGCGTGAGCGTGCCGCTGACTTCAAGAAACGTATTCTCGCGGTAGATGTTGCCGCACGACTTGTTGGAGATGCACTCGGCCTCGCCGTTGCACTTCTCGAAGAGGTTTTTTTCGACCACGCAGCCGCCCATGAGCAGTGAGGTCTGGCTGTCGCCGATGCGGATGGTCTCGCCCCCGTTCTTACCGAGTCGTTCGCGCGGGCCGAAATAATTGTGTTCGATCTGATGCCAGCCCTCGCTGCCGTCGCCGAGCCACACGACAAACGTGGTCCCCTTGCCCGGCTTTCCCTGAAAGGTGCAACGATCCACGCGATGTCCCGTGCCATACAGCCCCACCCAGCGGCTTTCCTGTGCGCTGCCCGCCTTCAGCGTGCTGATCACAGCACAGTCCGACATGCGACAGTGTTGCGCGAGTTGCTTCGAGTCCACTCGGAACTGAATCAGATCGCCTATATCCGGGGCGGGGTCATTGAATAACAACCCCTCGACCACGAGATGCTCGCCACCGATTCTCAGCGTACTGTTGCCAGTGAGAATCGTCTTTCCGGGCGTGGCGGCTTTCAGCGTGATCGGTTCCGCCTCGGTTCCCCGGTTCGCGAAGACAATGTTGGCGTCACGCCACTCACCCTCGCGCAGGATCAAATTGTCGCCGGGCTTCGCTGAATTCAGCGCCGTCTGCAATGCGGCGACGTCGCCGATAGGAATATCCTTGGCGAGTGAGGGAGCAGCCAATACGAGCAGTATTCAGCCTCCAGAAAGCGGGCGTATTGATCGGAGAGAGTGTCGTACTCGAAGCTGCGATTGTCGCGTCCCTTGCCACCCTGGGTTTCCGACGGAACGACGCCCGGCTGAAGAAACACGCCGATCGTCACGGGCATCTTTTTCTGGTGAATGAGGTTGTCGAACACGACCGGAGCGCGGAAATCTCCTGTGCGATCGAAGTAAAACAGCCCGTCCAGAAAGACCATCACGCACGCGGGTTGCGTCTCATCGTACTGAGCCGGCACATACAGCCAGCAATGCCGCTCGGCACCTGCGAAGACATTGCTCTTCCAGAGACCCATCGCGACTTCCTTGCCGCGCGGCACGCCCTGCTGCTCCTGCGAATCGGGACCGTGTTCGTCCAACGGCTTGCCGTTCGTCGGCACCGTGTTGGCGCGCCGCATCGCACGAATGCGGTCGTAGCGGTAGTCGAATGGCTCGCCACCTTTTTGCGCCGCGTAAAACAGGTAAAGCCATTCCTTGCCCTCGACGCTCAACACGGCTGCTTGCGGAATGTGAGCGGACGGAACGTCGTCTTCGGGCGGGATGTAGCCAACGACCTTCCAATCGAGTCCGTCGTCGGACACGGCTTCGCACATCGCCAGTTGCCGCAGGGGATATTGACTTGGCGGGAACTTCGCTGCTCGTTGACGGTCGATGGCATCCGCGAAACAGTGGTAACGATTTCCCACCTTCACCACGTCTGGATTGAGCCAATTGAAGAGTAGTGGCTTGTCGCCGGAACGCAGGACTTGGAAACCATCCTGAGCATCGAAGTCGCCGGTGTTCTCGGCGTATCCGAGTGAAAACCCAACGCCTTTTTTGGGATGCCAATAGTCAAACCAGAGCCGCCATTTCCCGTGATCCCACATCAGTGACGGACGGCAGTACATTCCAGTCCATCCCTCATCGGTCTGGGGGTCTTGCATCTCGGGCGGTTCGATGATGAGCGGATGCTTGGTTTTGACCCAGTGAAATCCATCATCCGATGTGGCCCCCATCACGCAGTCCAGCGAGTCGTCGGGATGGAACTTGACCTTGTTCTGACTGCCGCTGGATGAGAACGCCATGTAGTAGCGGCCATCCTTCAACTCCACCGAGGGATCGCCGTTGTGAACTTCATCGTAGGGCTTGTCTCCGGCCGTGATGACCGGAACCCAGCGCTTCGCGTCCCACTGATGAAGGTTGTCTTTCGTTCCGGCATAGACCTCCCACTTCTGAAGGTCTTTCGACCGCGCATGAAAAATGGCATCGACGCCGGAGTGTCCCTGATTGCCAACGCCGACCGCCCAGCCGAAGAACCACATGCGGAACGGATACGCTTTGTCGGGAACCTGCACGACGCAGGGTTGATACATGTTGCTGAACCCGGAAATCAAATCTCGCTTCGGCCGCTCCCATGCCGCCAAGTCTTGCTGCGAACGATTGAAGCCGTCATCGGCCTGATCCTCGGCTGCTATGGCACGCTGACATGGCGCGAAGAATTCCGGCCCCGGCCCATCGGCAACGCCCGCGAACAACAATCCCAGCAGTGTCGCCCAACGGTTCACTCTGACTCCTCGTCTGATGATGAATGCCGCCGAACGGCTCGGGCTTCGCGGCGAGCGGTTTATTTCTTCTGCCACTGGTCGCCCTTCTCAAGCACGCTTCGCACTGTCTCGCCGTCGAGCCACTTCCGGGCCTCGGCATCATCGCGGAGGTACGCATCCCAGAACGCGGTCGTCACTGCCAGAATCGCCCGGTGATGGTTCGGATTCCGTGACTCGGTCTCGCCCAGCAACGCACGTTCGGTGAAGACCGAGTGCTCCGCCTTGTCAAGCACCAGTTCGTATTTGCGACCCGGTGGCAGCGCTGGGAAGACGACGAGCCGCGACTTCGCATCGGCTCTGTTGATGATGGAAGTGTCTTTCGTCCCGGTGAGCAGCATCCAAGGAACCTTCACCTCGCCGAAGGCCTGTTGTGTGTCGCCGTTAACTGGACCGCTGGGGCTCATCACGACCGCGGCTTTGATGCGCGGATCGGTGGCGCCTTGGCCCACCGGAAACGTCTGGCCGCTGACCGCCTGCGTCGTTGCCGCGCCGAACGAGTGTCCCGACATGCCGATCCGCTTCAGGTCCAATCGCCCCGCGAAAGCGTGCGCGGTGTCCATGCTCCAAAGTTTGAGTTGATCAAGCACTGCGGGGATATCCTGAGCCCGCAGCAGAAAATTTTTCAGGTTCGCCGCCTGCTTCAACGAGGCCGGGCGCTGGGCCAGCGGCGTGTCCTTCCAGACGCCGTCGTCGCTTCCTGGATGTTGCACAAAGACGGCGACATACCCGCGCGCGGCCCAATGCTTGCCGAGGAATGCGGAGCCTTCGCGGTTGCCGCCGAGTCCGTGGCTGAACAGTACGACGGGCGCGGCCGCCTGGTCCGTCGGCAGATAGACGCGAATCGGAATCTCGCGCGACCGTTTCTCATCCTCGACCACCAAATCCTTCTGTTCGGGCTGTTCCCTGGCCGTGAGCAGTGGGTCGTAGTCGGCTCGGAGACCGGACGCCATTACCTGGATCAGCAGAGAGCTTGCGAATAATCGCTTCATCGTATGTCCTCTCTGGTTGTCGTCTCACTGCTTCTTTTTCAGGTGATCGTCGAAAAACGAACGCGCTTTCGTCAGAGCTTCGACTAATGTCGCTGGCTTCATGAGATGGTCTTCCCCTTCGAGTTCCAACACCTCGACCACGCCACCCGCTGCCTTGAGCTTGGCAGCCATCACGCGCGATTGAGTCACGTGCACGATCTTGTCCGTGTTGCCGTGGATGAAGAAGAACGGCGGCGCTCCTCTTTTCACAGAACTGATTGGTGAGGCCCTCTTGTAGAGGTCCGGCTTGCGTTCGCGGGTATCGCCGATCAAGGCCAGCAACATGCCGGTCTTCCATTTTTCGGCGAACCAATCATCCGTACTGAGGTCGGTCGGCCCGGCCACGCTGACAACGGCTTGCACGGCGCTGGACTGCTCCGCGTTCCCGCCGTCCCCGTCAAAACCATCGGCCTTGGTCGTCGTGCCGAGCAGGCACGCCAAGTGGCCGCCCGCCGAGAATCCGATGACCCCGATGCGTTCGGGATCGACCTTGTATTTTTTGGCGTTCGCGCGCAGCCAGCGGACAGCCGCCTTGCAGTCCTCGATCTGCGCGGGGAACCGATGATCCGTCGTCAGGCGATAGTCGATGGTCACGGCGACGTAACCAGCTTGAGCCTGAAACTCGGCAAATTTCAAGCCTTGCCCACGGTCTCCGGCTGACCAACCGCCACCATGCACAACCATCACAGCGGGAAACGGACCATCGCCCTGCTTGGGCATCACGAGGTCCAGCTTCAATTCGACCTTGCCAGCCTTGGCGAAGGTCAGTCCTTTTTCTGTTTGGGTTTCCGCCTGAGACGGTTCAGCGGCTCCAAGCAACAGCATCAACACCAGCGGAATGCTCAATCCGAAGCGAGTCATTTGAAACTTTTCCTTTCATTGGAAAACAGAGTGTTCAGACGCTGGGGAACGGGACCAGCCAAACCAGAAAACAGCAGGCGACGGTTTTCATCGGATTGAGGTTCCTATTTGACGGCCAGCGGTGGTAACACAGCGAGACTTTGGTTTCACGAGGGATGAACTTCGTGGCCTGAATTTGAGACGCTGATAACCAGTATAGACCTTCGGTTACACGGAAGCGAGAGGCTCGTCACGACAGAATCTCCTTCAACACTTCGCAATGTGCGTCAGCCAGCCGAGAGTCTCGCCCCTGGAAACGGTGGGTGAGCGTAGTGTGGTCGGTGACGTGCAGATGCAGCACGGTGGCGTTGAAGTCCTGAATAGGAATGAGGTCTTTGACGACGTTGCAGTGAGTGCGGAGAATTCCGGTCTGAAATGTGTCAGCGATCATGCAAGTCATTCCTTCGTGACGACTTTATCGAGATTGAGCAAGCAAGCATGACGCGATGACGAGCATCTTGCTGACAGCCGCGATCATTCAATTGTTCCAGGTTGAATATTTTAACCGCCAAGCCATCGGTGTGCGCACTCACGCCTTTAGGACTAGCAAGGCGAGTCTTGACGGCTAATCCGCGGTGTGTAATACTTCCGTACAAAATGATTCCGTACGGAATCACTAATTTGCGAGTTGCTCCTCTTGTTGCCACGGTGGCCCCATGCATGTTGACGCCGTCTCCGCCGATACGACTTTGCACTTGCTTACTTGGGATCTTGGCCGGGCGTATTACGCCTATGTCGGAATGGTCGAGCGAATTCTCGTGGAAGAGAAGCTTGATCACCTCATTCAACCCGGTATGGGATACCTGCTCTTCGAACTGTTTGCCGAAGACGACCGCACCGTAAAGGATTTGGCGACTCGATCGCAACTCGCCGGATCATCGCTGACGCGCCTGCTCACGCGAATGGAGGAAAACGGGCTCGTCCATCGAAGTCGCGATCCGAACGATGCCCGACTGGTGCGCGTACGACTCACTCCGACAGCGCGAAAGATCGAAGCCAAATGCCGTGCCGGTCTGCAGCGGATCGCAGAGGTCGCTGAGACAGGAGTAGGCAAACAAAACGTGCGCCGCACTAAAGCGTACCTGCGACGACTCACGACTGCCTTTCGCGAGGAAGACCGCCGCTTGGCGGAAAAGAAGACTTCGTCCTAGTGTAGTGTAAAGGAAATGCGACACTTTGAGCTGCGAGCGGTGTTGGAGGGGATGTCAACACACCAGGGAAGGCGTTCATGCGAGTCGCGGCAGCAGTGAAAGTGACGGATATTGAGCGAGCCGAATTGCTTCGGTACAGTCGTGGACGTAGGACTGAGGCCCGAGTGGTACTGCGGGCCAAAGTGATCTTGATGGCCGCGGAAGGCCTGCAACACAAGCAGATTACTGTCGCATTGAAGACGGACCCCGGTCTGGTGCGACGATGGCGAGCACGATTTCTGAAGGACCGTATTCCCGGGATTCTGGAGGACGCGCCTCGGAGTGGGAGGAAGCCGTCGGCCAAAATCATCAAGGAAATCCTGCGGCTGACCACGCAGGAGAAACCTGAGGCTGCGACACACTGGAGCACTCGGACGATGGCCGCTCGCGTGGGAGTCAGCCATGCGACGGTGGCAAGAATCTGGAATCAGCACAATCTGCAACCGCATCGCACGACAACGTTCAAGATTTCGAATGACCCGAAGTTTGAAGAGAAGCTGCATGACGTTGTCGGCTTGTATCTGAGTCCTCCGGAACACGCGATCGTGCTGAGTGTCGATGAGAAGAGTCAGATTCAGGCCCTGAACCGCACACAGAAGAGCCTGCCGATGTTTCCCGGTCGGCTGAAAACGATGACGCATGACTACAAGCGCAACGGAACGACGACGCTGTTTGCCGCCATGAACGTAGTCGACGGGACGGTTCTTGCAGATTTCAAACCGCGGCATCGACACCGTGAATGGCTCGACTTTCTGAAGACGATTGACGCAACGTACCCGACCACTGAACTGCACATCATCTGCGACAACTACGCGACTCACAAACACGACCGCGTGAAGAAATGGCTCGCCAAACGTCCCCGGATTCACATTCACTTCACGCCCACGAGCAGTTCGTGGATGAACCTGATCGAACGCTGGTTCCGGGATCTCACGGAGAAGTGCATCCGCCGCGGTTCCTTCAACAACGTGACTCAGCTGGAAACAGCCATCTGGAACTATATTGATAACTCGAACGACACTCCGAAACCATTCCATTGGAAGGCCACCCCGACCGACATCCTCGCAAAAGTCTCACGAGCACGGGCTGCTCTCGATAAAGTACAAACTGAGTGAGACATTACACTAGATGTCTCGGTTCACATTCATTATTTCAGGAGAGGCCCATGAGTCGCAGGTTGATTTACGGTTTTGCTCTCGCGTTACTCTTATTTCCGGCGGAAGTCCCTGGTGTTATGGCCGCCGATCCCACTCAGGCAAACGGGCACCAGCAACCGAGGGTGGAGAAGGGACAGGTTGGCGATCCCGCTAGACTCCGCGAACTAAGGGAGAAGGCCCGTAGCGGGAGCCTGACTCCTGAGGAGCAAAAGGAATTGGACGCAGCTATGGCGGCGCGCAATGGCACGCGGCCCGGAACGGCGCCGATGCCAGGTGCCACTCGACCGGATGTGCCCCGTGATCCGGCAGAGGCGGCCAATCGTCGCGAGTCGTATCTCCAGCGCCAAGGAGAATCGCTGGAACGGATGAGGCAAATTGGTGGCGAAGCATTCAAGGCGTCTGAGGCCCGGCAAGCGCAGGCCGGTCCTGGTCGCGACTTTTATGTGAACAATGTGAAAGGTGACGATAGCGATGATGGCTTAGCGGCAGAAAAGGGCGCCCGAGGCGGTCCGGTCCGCACCTTGTCCAAGGGCGTTTCTCTATTGAACCCAGGCGATACTTTGCACTTGGCTGTCACGGACGAACCTTACCGCGAAACGCTGACGCTCGGCGACGATTTCGGCGGTGTGCCCGGAAAGCCAATCACGATTGATGGCCATGGGGCGACCATCACCGGGAGCGACCCGCTTCGCTGGGATAGCTGGAACTCAGCGGGGGATGGGCTCTACAAAAGCACAAAGTTCATCGACGAACTTGAAGAATTTACTGATGAGTCGAAGCTCGGCCGTGTGTTTCTCGTGTTCGACGGCGTGGTTCAGCACATGGACCGGTCGATGAAGGGGAAGAAAGCCCAACTCAAGGCTCCGGGAGCTTTGAAGCCAGGAGAGTGGACGTTCGAGGCGAGCGAACGAGCGTTTTACTTAAGAATTGCTGGCGACCCCGCCGAGGCGCGAGTTGAAGCACCGTATCGCCGCAACGGTGTGACCGTGCGTGCTCCTAAGGTAGCGGCAACGCATGTCATCGTCAGAAACTTGATCGTCTGCCGCGTGTTGAACGATGGCTACAATCTGCACGGCTCGTCGCGTGACTTCCTTTTGCAAAACATTGCGGCATTGGAATGCGGCGACGACGGCATCAGCCCGCATGAGACGAATGAAGTCGAGATCGATGGTTTCTGGTCAGTCGGCAACTCCACTGGCATGGGGAACGGCTATCTTTCGAAGACCAAAGCCCGCAACGTTCGCTTGGAAGGGAATCTCGGCCACCAACTCATGACCGGCCACATGCCGACGACGGAGCTGACCAACGCAATTATCCTGGCATCACCTGGCACGGAACCGATCAATATCACTAATTCCCAAGATACGAAACTGGTGCTCGACAATGTGTTAATCGGATCACCGGCTGGCCAAAAGGTGTCACTGATCACGAAGTCGTCCACTACGGCTCGGCGTGTCACCGCTTGCGGCCCCATTTGGGAGGTTGGAGGTTCTGCCCAAGTGAACCAGTGTGTAATTGCTGGCCCTGTGACTCTCTTGGAAGGTGGCACTTGGAGCGGAGGAGACAATGTCTTCGACTCAGCGACTCGCGCACCCGTAGGAGACAACGGTTCAAAGAACGACTCCGTAGGCGAAACTGTGCTCACGGCAATGAAGTCCCCGTTTGCTGGCGCTGGGGCCAATCGAGCCGAGATGCAAATCCCTGCCAAACCGAAGCCGCATCCTAAGGCTGGCAAATTCATATCGCTGGAGGCAATCGTCGAATGACCCGACTCCTCCTACAAGTCCTGCTTCCGTCGCTATTCCTCTGCGGTGCTCAATCCCGCGAATGCCAAGCAGGGGAAAGCCTGGTTGTTCCGTACACGCGCGTTCCCGGAGATGCGACAAGCGAGAACTTCTCAGTCCGTGTAAATGGCATGCAGGTCGAGGCGGCTCATTTGGCTCTCAACGTCGGTTACACCCATTTTGCATTCCGCGGTTCCGTCCGAGTCGAGATTGCGGTTCGCGAGCCTATTAGAACCTTTGACCTCAGCCCACACCGCGCACAGATTGAGGCAAAGGTCGACGGCAAAGTACTATCGTTCGAATTGAGGCGACCGCAAAAATTACATCTCACGGTCAATAAACTGCCACGCTTCTTTCTTTTCGCCGAGCCCGTCGAGGACTCTCCGGAGGGCAGCCGAGGTGCGCTCGACCTGCTGTCGTTTGGCATTCAAAGTGATTTGGATCGCGTGCAAACGGCTGCGATACAATGGGCCATCGATACCGCATCCGCTGAGAAAAAGACGCTGATCGTTCCACCGGGCGTCTACCGCTGCGGGGAATTGAAGCTGAAAAGCAATCTGACCCTGTATCTTTCTCCGGGTGCCGTACTCAAGGGTACTGGTCGCATCGACGACTATCCGAGCGGCCCACTCGGAACGCAGCAAATCGACCTCACCGATTGCCGCAACGTCCGCATTTTCGGCCCCGGCGTGATCGACGGCCAAGGTCGGGCATTGCGCCTGGCGACGAAGAACTCGTCGGCTGGAAGAATGAAGTTAGTGCGTTCGCTTCGCGCCGTCGATTGCACGGTGGAAGGAGTCATTCTCCGCGATTCTGGCACCTGGGGGGTGCATCTGGTTGAGTCGGAAAACTTGCGGTTTACGAATTGCAAGCTGATTTCCAACACGATCCATGATGATCGCGAGTTCCCGTGGGAATCGAATACTGACGGCTTCGACCCAGACAATTCCTCGCGAATCGTTATCGAGAACGGCTTTGTCAGCTGCAACGACGATGCGATCGCCGTCAAGCTGCGGCACGGCGTGCGACGCGATATTCAGGATGTGCAGTTTCGCAACAACGTCGTCTGGACCGTCAAGTCGGCGCTAAAAATCGGCAGCGAGACGGCCGAGCGGCGACTGTCTGACGTCGTCTTCGAGGGCAACGACGTTGTTCATGCAGATCGTGGCATCGTCGTCTACAACTATTTTGGCGGCAACGTGGAGAAGTGCCGTTGGATCGACAACCACTTCGAGTTCATTGGTGGCGACCTGAAGAAAATGCAAGTGGAAATTAAGATTCAGGACGAAGAGGGACGTGGTCGTATCGCGCAATTGTTGCTTAAGGACAACTTCTTCGAACGCGAGGCGGAGAATCATTCCAGGATTCAAGGCCTCGATGCAGAACACGAAGTCGACGATGTGGTATTTGAGAACTTCGTGGTCGCCGGCGAACCACGAACATCCGCGGCCACTGCGCGGGTCCAGGTCTCAAGGAATGTTCGTAAGGTGGAGTTCAAGTAGCCGTAGAATCATGTTTATCATCCAGCTTCGGCCACATCGTCTGACGGGCTACGGCTGGCGCTGGCAAGAGACGCAGCTGGACTTTTCTGCCCCGCATGCGGCTGTGTCGCGTCTCGTGCGGTTGGCAACGTGAGTAGCGCGTACCTTCGTTCGATTGGGATTTCAATTGGTACGAAGCTGGTCACGAAAGAGGGCAACGTGTTGCAATTTCGGCAGTCTTGGTCCTACACCGAGATCCGTTCGACGATATTGCGGGTGACACGGCGCTGGCGGCGGTCGTAGAGTTGAGTCGTTCGCGGGTCAGTGAGTTCGTTCCGTGGCTTTCGCCACGTATGACGTGTTCCGGGCGGCGCAACACAATTCCGTGCTTCACCGATTTAGGAAATACGAAGATCAGCCCAAATGAAGTTTCGATAGTGATGGTCGGGATTGGGTGGCCGTCCGTGGCTTTGGAGGACACCTTGCTGTGGATCGTGACCTAGCAGTAGACCGCCTTGAAGCCATATTGATGCCGTCCGTCCATGGTCGGCTCGTTGGTGAAGTGGCGTTCGATGCGGTCAATGAGGCGGCGGATTACTTCGGCTTTTTGGATGTAGCCGCCCCGTTCGATGGCCTATTTGACCGCGGCCTGTTTCTGTCGAAATAATTCGACTCCGGCGTAAACTTTGCTCCACCATTCCATGAACTTCGGTGCGTCCGTGCCGACACCGACGACATTCAGGTCGAGTATATTGCGTGCTGATTCGATTGGATTTTGGGACCGATAACCCGGAGTAAGAACATGCGAGGGTGCAAGTTGTCGGTTGTGCTGGTGTTGACCGCCTGCCTTTGCCCGTCGTTGCGTGGCGATGAGGGTGTGAAGATTCAACCAGACATTGTGTATGGCCGCAAGGACGGGATGGCCTTGACCTTCGACGTTCTAAAGCCAGCCAGGCCGAACGGAGCGGGTGTCCTGTTTATCCAGAGCGGAGGGTGGTATTCGATTTGGAATGATCCGAAGGTGCTACAGTTTGTGTCGCAACCGCTGCTGGATAAGGGCATCACGGTGTTCGTCGTCTATCACGGATCCGCTCCGAAGTATGTGATTCCGGAAATCGTGGAGGACGTGCGACGTAGCGTCCGGTTCATCCGGTTCAAGGCGAAAGAATTTGCGGTGGACCCGGAACGGTTGGGGGTGCTAGTGTAGTGCTTCACGCTGATGGGATCTTATTCAAGGACTTTCGAGCACGAGCGACCTTTTCCAGGATCTCCTCGGCCGACTTGGTCCAGACGAACGATTTTGGGTTGGCATTATGATGGTCGATGTAGTCGCGAATCGCCTTCTCCAATTCAGGCACACTGCGGAATACTCCGTTGCGGATGCGTTTACAGGTGATATCACGGAACCAACGTTCGATCACGTTCAGCCACGAACTGCTCGTGGGAATGAAGTGCAGATGGAATCTCGGATGTTTCTTCAGCCATGCGAGCACCTTTGGATGCTTGTGTGTCGCGTAGTTGTCAAGAATCAGGTGCAGATCCAGTTCCGGAGGCGTCTGGCCATCAATGATCTTGAGGAACTTGATCCACTCCTGATGCCGATGATGCGGCATGCACTCGGCAATGATTTTACCTTTGGCCAGTTCAATCGCAGCAAACAGGGTTGTCGTGCCATTGCGTTTGTAATCATGAGTCATCGTTTTCAGACGACCGGGAAACATCGGCAGGCTCTTCTGTGTGCGATCGAGCGCCTGAATCTGACTTTTCTCATCGCACGAGAGAACCAGCGCGTGTTCGGGCGGGTTCAGGTACAGGCCGACCACATCGACGAGTTTCTCTGCGAACTTCCGATCATTCGACACCTTGAATGTTCTCACGAGATGCGGCTTGAGGCCATTGTCGCGCCACACATGAAACACCAGCGTGTCGCTGCACCCCAATGCACTGGCCAGCGACCGTGTCGACCATTGAGTTGCGTTCGGCGGAAGCTCCTGAGTGGTCTTACGAATGATCTCTGCCTCGAACGCGTCACGTTGAGTTGCCTTCCGGCCGCCGCGCGGGGCATCGTGAGTGATTCCCTGAATCCGCTCAGCGGCAAAGCGATTGCGCCACACGCCAATCGTCCGCCGCGTGCAGCCAAGCTCCGCAGCGATGTCTTTGTTTTCACGACCGTCTGCCGCGGCCAGAACAATCTGCGCACGCAGGACGAGCCGTGCCGGGGTGCTTCTGCCCCGCGACCATTTCGTGAGCGCAGCTCGTTCTTCGTCCGTCAAAGTAATGGCTTTCGCAATCCGCATGATGTCGATCCTCCTTGGTCAGAGCATCAGACGCAAGCGGCCAAAATAAGTTCCCGTATTTTCAAAGCACTACGCTAGGGGCCAGTGCCGGGGGACATCTCACGCTTGTTCTGGCGACTACGGGGGACGACGGCGACCCTAATGCAAGAGTTGAGGTACTTCGCCAGAGCAGTCGCATCGCTGCTGCTGTGGCCCTTTACCCGCCGACAGACATTCGTGATTGGGTGAGCAATCCACCGGAGGCGGTCAAGAAGCAACCGGGCCTGAAGCCACCGCTTACGTTTGAGTCAACAAAATCGGGCGACTACAGCCCCTTGCTACATGTCACTGCCAGGACACCACCGACGCTGTTGATACATGGGGATAAGGACGAACTTGTTCCTATCGAGCATAGCAAGAAGATGATTGCAGAGTTGGAACGGCAAAAAGTGAAAAGCAAATTGCTGGTAATCGAGGGTGGCGAACACGGATTCACAGCAAAGCACAACCTCTCGGTGGTTCCTGCGTTCGTGGAGTGGTTCGAGAAAAACCTATCGCCAACGACGGGTCGGTGATTTTTGGCCAAGCTTGGCAACGAACTTGTTTGGGACGATTTCCTTGACCTTGTGAATAGTCGGGGCGAACGGATTGAGCTTGTTGGCTCGCTTCACGTGCAATGCCTTCCGTTGGAAGTCCGTGCCGGGGAATGCGTTGATGCGTGACATCCCCTTGAGCGATAGGCGGTCGGGAAGCAACAGGCCTTCTTGTCACAGAGCGCTGAGTGACTTGTGCAGGTCGTTGGGACCTGCCGGTTTCAACAACGCATGTCTCCTATGGTTCATTATCTCGCATTGGAATCACCTATCGGCAGACTGACGGGAAGTTCATCAGAACAATACTGGCAGCCTGGTTCATCACGGCTCCGGCTGCGAGTTGCTTTGGCTTCAGCGTTGCAAGCTTGTTTTCTCAATAATCTGCTGACTGGATTCGTCGGAAGAGTTCAACATGTCCAGGTATACTGCATTAGCTTTGGCCGGGTGTTATTGCTGTACAAGTCGCTTGCCGTTCATGCTCGCTGGTGCTGGACTTTGAAAACATGGATCGATCGGAAGTTTCTGAAGCAGTTTCAATGCTAGACAGACGGCAGTTGTCGACCGCTCGCTCGCGCGGTGCCGCTGATTCTTCATCCAGGACTGTTCGCGGAGATCTTGACAGAAGTCATCGAGATCGAACCCATCACGGAATGATCGTTAAAAATACTGACTTCATCGGCTTTGGTTTGCAGGCCCAGCGTATAGAGCAGTGGAAAATAGTGGTCGGGGGTTGGGATGGATTTGAGTGCTTCGCGGCCAAGTTTATTGTAGTCAATTATTGATCGGTGGTCGCTTTTCAGGATCAGTGATTTCAGTGTGTTGTTGAAGGCGTCGGCCCAGTCGAAGCCAGTGTTGGGCATCCGATGATTCAGCAATCTCAGGTTGTGAACGATGTTGCCGCTGCCAATGATCAGCACACCTCGCTTGCGAAACCCGACTAACATTCGACCAAGCTCATAGTGCCAGCTCGGTGGCTGACGTTCGTCCATGCTCAGTTCCAGCACCGGTATCTCGGCGTTCGGGAACACGGGCATCAACACCGACCACGTGCCGTGATCAAGCCCCCATTTTTGGTCGAGGCCAATCTTAACGTCGGCCACAGCCTGTGAAACTGCCGTCGCAACCCCCGGAGAGCCCGGTGCCGAGTAGCTTGCAACTGACAACTTCTGAGGAAAGCCATGAAAGTCATGGATCGTACGAGGTTTCTGCATTGCTGTGACCCAAGTCCCTCGCGTCAGCCAGTGAGCAGAAACACAAATGATCGCGGTCGGCTTTGGAATGTTGGCCATCGCTGCCCGCCAGCCGCGAGTAAACACATTATCCTCGATCGCGTTCATTGGACTTCCATGCCCAATAAAGAACGCAGGCATCATTTCATCCTGTTCGACCAGTTCTTCCCCGATCGCCCGCAGGGAACTCCCAAGTGCAGCAACGCTTCCGGATGTCACCATGGTGGACAAGAACTTTCTGCGTTTCATAGTATCGACTCCTTCAATAGCTCACGCGAGGATCGCAGAGGGGCGCGAGGCCCCTGTTGCTGAGCCAGGCTAATCCAATTCGAGTCCCTCGAATGGGTCCGAGCCACCAAGCTTCATCCCGGTAGAATCGGACTTCTTTGGAGAAGCTCCGCGATCTGATTCATTCGTTGATTGGCCTGCCCCAGATTCGCTGCGAGTACCAACAGAAAGGTCGCTGTCGAAATCACCGTATCCCGAGTTCGACGGGGCGGCTTCTCCCGGCACTCCGGTCAGTCGAGCGAAGGTCGCACTTACTGTCAGGATCAAGACAAAAACGGCTACGGCTCGAAGTTTACCGGCACCACGAAGATTTGTGATTCGATCGGCAAGGAGCAATCCGATCCAGGACAGCAGCAGCAATCCGGCAGTTGAAACGGATAACTCTGAAAACGCGGCCGACAATCCAATCAGGCACACCACAGGCACCGCAGCAATATTCGGAATCTGCGACGTTGAAATCAGTACACTCAACGCTGCCACGCCGCAAATCCCCGTCATGGCACCATACGTCAGACTTCCCGACATAATGATCGCCGATGTCGTTCCGGCAACGGCGATGCCCCACGCCACTGTCTCCCCGCTGATTCGTTGAATTGTCTTCTCCGTCTTCAGTAGCACAGATAATGCCAGGGCGGCAGACCATGTTGTGATGCAAAGCCAGATAATAAAATCGAACGACTCCGACGGCAAATAGATGCTGGCCCATAACAGTCGAATGGGTATCGACAAGGCCAGGATCACACCACATCCAACGCGGTAGCCTGCAGGTCGAATCAACATGCAGGATGCGGCCAGAATGGTAAACACTGATAGCCAGTCTGATGCGACTCTTGGCTGAACGACTCTTAAGACATCGCTTGCCCTGGATGTCTGCAGTACCAGGAGCCCTGCAGTCAATGCCAATGCAAAGGCCATGGTGTTGCCTGAGCGAACATTGCGGAGGAAACGACCGAGCAGCAAACCACCGAATAGCGCCGTTAGGAAACCAGCGGCGATCGAGACTGTTGTCACTGCTTGATGCCTTCAATACTGATGAGAACAGTCACGTCATCACCAATCTGCGGAACCATGTTGGTCATCCCGAACTCGGAACGCTTGACGACGAATCTCCCCGCGAAGCCAATCCGTTCATCGCCGTAAGGACCTTTGCCTTCACCAGTCTTCGTCAGAGGAATCGTAACTTCTATGGTCTCGCCATGCAGGGTTAAATTGCCGGTCACTTTCAGTGACTTCTCATCCTTGCCCAACGACACGGAAGTGCTGAGGAACGTGATTTTGGGGAACTGCTTCACATCAAAAAAATCTGGTCCCCGGAGATGTTCATCGCGTTTCTCTGATTTCGTGTCGAGGCTTGCGGCATCAATCACGATCTGGAACTTGGCAGTTTCCGGATTGGCCATATCGACAATGAACTTGCCAGCATACTTGCCGAACATCCCATAGGTATTGCTGAGACCAAAGTGATTCGTCGCAAAGACGATCGAAGTATGCTGATCATCCAGCAGGAATTCGTCTGCGGATACAGCGTGCATTGGCATGACAACCAATGCTACAATTGATGCGAGTGAAATTCGAAGCGAGTTCATAACGGTCCTTTTTCTAGCGGAATGCCGGCAAATGTCTGTTCCAACAGATTTCTGATAAAAAAACATCAACTCGATTCCGGGTGACGTGCCCGGTACAGCAACGCGCTGAGAGCTTGTAAATCTTCTTTGCTTAAATGCCCCAACTGTATTCGGTGAAGATCAGCGAGGGGCTGATCCAGTTTCTTGAGCAAGGCCTTGCCTTCTTTTGACAGATTGACCCAAACCACACGCCGATCATTCTCACAGCGAGTCTTTGTCACCAATTGAGCTGCTTCGAGACGATCCACCAGACGTGGCATATCGGGGCTTGGTGTCACCATCTCAGCAGCAATCTGGTAGACAGAAACCGGAGTACCATGTCCACGAAGAATCCGCAGCACGTTGTATTGCGGGCCACTTATTCCGTGGTCCCTGAACAGTTTTTCGCCACTGGATGCAATCGCGGAATGCGTTCTGATAATGTTGAGGAACGCTTCTTCTTCAGCCAGACGAAACGGTCTCCGCATCCCAATTTCGGCAGCCAGTCCCGTCGGTGTGGTATTGTGTTCATTCGTCATGTCGACAATAGTATGTTGCAACAGATAATCTGGCAACACTGCTTTTCGAGCTTTTTTCGATGTCCTGAACGGCGACTGCCGTCCCGTCCGTTCTGGTAGTTTTGCGGTTTCCGAGGACTTGCAGCATGCCGTCAAAATCGAGAGGAGATGCGGCCAGGTCTTTTGTCTATGGCAATTCGAAGCGGCAACAGCCAAAGTCCAGTGCTGCAGTCTTCTGCCTCGCGGCTTTTCGGCAGAACTCAAGGTTCAGGCTGTATTGGTTGCATCGTTCGTCTACGCCAACCGTGCGTTCGCGTACGGCACAACTGGGTCGACTGGCGTCATGACCGAATGGCCGGAGTTCGTGAAGAATCCGGTTCGGCTCCCGGGCGGAAACATCCAGGGACTGAAACTGGTCTGCATAAACATTTATGCCGTACGGGTCGACGCAGGCTCCGGAACGGAGCGACATCATGAACATCGGCGGCTTCATTGACGCCGCGTTCAACGTTGTCGCTGCTTACGTGGGCGACGACGCGAACCGTTTTGTTGTGGAAGTGGAATCAATCGAGCTTTAGAGCGGTTCCGAAAATAGTATGGCGTGAAAATTGGGAGGTTTATAGATTTCGTGAAAAACCAAGGAGGGTTGCCATGAGATCGTATTCACTGGATCTTCGGGAACGAGTCGTTGCTGCGGTGGAAGCGAAGGAAGGGACTTGGAAGGAAATCGCGGCTCGCTTTCGAGTGAGTGTGGCTTGGATCACCAAGATTCGACGTCAGCAGAAGGACTTGGGAACTCTTGAGCCGCAGACGTTCCGCTGCGGTCGAAAGCCGATTCTGACGGATGAGCAGCGAAAGCAACTCGCCGAGATCGTTCGCAAAACACCGGATGTCACTCTGAAACAACTCCGAGAGCAACTGGGAGTGAAGTGCTGTCTGCAGGTGATCTGGGATGCCCTGAACAAGCTTGGGTTCACCTACAAAAAAATCGGTGCGAGCGGCAGAGCAAGATCGCCCCGACGTGAAAGAGCAGCGAACTCGCTGGCTTAGCACTCAACGTCGTCTGGACTTCAGACGCCTGATCTTTATCGATGAGACTGCCGCCAAGACGAACATGCTGCGTCTGCGAGGCCGTTGTCCGCGAGGTGAGCGACTTGTCGTGAAGGCTCCGGCTGGCCACTGGCAAACAAGTACCCTGATCCAGGCGATTGACCATCAGGGAGTCCGTGCTGCGTTTGTGTTTGATGGAGCGACAAACGCAGCGGCCTTTGAGACGTTTGTCGAAAAGGTTCTGGTGCCGAAACTACGAGGTGATGAGATCATCATTCTCGACAATCTCAGTGCCCACAAAAGCAGTCGAGTGGCCGAACTCATTCATTCGACCGGAGCCGAGATTCGCTTTCTGCCTCCGTATTCGCCAGATCTGAACCCCATCGAAAACATCTTTTCCCAGTTGAAATCTTACCTGCGATCCGCTGCTGCCAGAACTCAGGAGCAACTCTGGAACACCATCTCCGACGCCATCAGAAACATCCTTCCCCAACACTGCCAAAACTGCTTCAAAGCCTGCGGATACCGTGTTACGTGATTTACGAAAATGCTCTAGTTCGCTTGATCCGTGAATCGAGACACCCTTGGTTTGAGCAATCGAACCAAGGGTGTTTTCGTTGTCGCGGTTCGGGTGACTATCGTCATGATGCCGGTATTTGGATGGTGAAAGGTTGTTCCCGCAGGTCCATGCAATGCGGTTCAACACCTACGTTGAATCATGCGGCACGGAATCGGTGGTACAGATCGCGATTCTGTGTAAACTGCGGACGTTTGAGCGTCCGGGGATTTGTTTTTACTGAATCGTAATGTGCTTCTGGGTAATGACTTACGTCATGAGTCATCCAGCTCAGTTTGGCGGTATGGGTTGGCCTTCGTGGCCTGAATCTGAGACGCTGATAACCAGTGTAGACCTTCGGTTACACGGAAGCGAGAGGCTCGTCAAGACAAAATCTCCTTCAACACTTCGCAATGTGCGTCGGCCAGCCGAAAGTCTCGGCCCTGGAAGCGGTGGGTGGCGAGTCAGGCAGCTGAGTTCACATTCCGCGATGTTGAGCCAGCTGCCATGTCTCGGAGTGTAGACGAACTCGATGCGTCGAACATACTCGCGTGCCTTGTCCGGCGGGAAGACTTCGTAGAACGCTCCGCGGGTGTGAGTATTCAGATTGTCGCACACGAGGATCACGTGATCGTTGCTGGCATAGCGTTTGTCCAGCAAGTGGGCGACTTCCAACGCCCAGTCGGTGTTGGTTCGTCGGGCTCGGGAGGTCGCCTGACGAAAGCTCGAAAGCGGTTCCGCGAACATGAAAATGCTGGCCGTTTACACCCAGTCGCTCGTATTCGTAGTCCACACGCTCGGGATGCTCTTTTGTGGCCGGAATCGGCACTCGCGTTTCCCCAATCAGTTGCACCAGCTGCGCGTCCATGCAGATGACGGGAAGGTTCGGACCGTAGGCTTTTTCGTAGGTGTCCAACACCTCTTCCATTCCGGCGACGAACTCAGCATCGCCTTCAGGCGGGATCACCCAGTACTCGATCTTTCGTTTTGTCATGCCGTTTTTTATATGTCTTACGAACGGTTTCGTGGCTGATGGAAGGAACAATCTCCAACGCGAACATCTGATCGGCCAGCAAGTACAATGTCCAGTGAGCGAACCCCGAAGGGGGCTTCCCCAGTCGCGTCGCAATCAACTTCGCTTCCTGTTCACCATTCAGCAGTTTCTCAGTCGGAGCCTTTGTTCGCATGCGACCGTAAAGAGCAATCTCAAAGCCTTCCAGAACAAACCTTTGCCGAATTCTCTCAACGCTCTGCGCGTGACAGCCAAACGCATCCTCAATCTGGGTATCAACCCAACACGGTCCATCCGCATCTGCTTTCAGCAACACCTGAGCCCGCCTCACTGTCTGCGATGTTCCCTTCTACTTCTTGATGACCTGCTGACAGACCTCACGCTCTTCCGCTGTCAGACGGACCACATACTTCTTGATCATGGCAACCTCCTTGTTGCCACCCATCTTCCATAATATTCGACCTGCTGAGAACCCGAAGAATCAGCGTTGAAGACGCACTAGCCGCAGGCGTAGTGTTCAGCCGATTCAGCACCTGCGTCAACATGGCACGGATGACACCGAGGTAACGCGCGAGCACGGCACGGTTCGCAAACTGACGGGAGTCGAGCAGGGACTGGTAGTAGCGGGAGAGCATTAGCAGATCGCAACATTCTTGCGGAATGGATGTTATTGTCGGCGCTCTGATTTTCAGCCTGGCCCTCGGCCTGATGATGCTCGTCCTGGAAATCCTGTCGCGCCAAACCAGCGCACCTTTGCAACGAATCAACAGGGCCTGCGCCTGGTGCGGAATGCGGGCCATGACTGATGCTGACTGACCAGGCAGTATAACGTCCAGCCTCAGCGAAAATGTCTCTTCGAGTCGCTTTGGGATGGCTGCATCCTTATGACGATTACCATGAAGCTGGAACGGAAGCGAGTGGAACGAAAACCTCATCGTGCAAGGCACATTGAGAATTGCCTCCTCTCACTCCCGTCCATGCAGTTTCATCCACGTTCGTTAGATTTCAGTGGGGGAACGGCTCACACTGCCGGGAATGCCTAAAAGCCCACTATTCCCCGTCGTCCGCACAGGCCTGATCGCCTGTGTCCAATTCAGGCGATCAAGTCCGCACGGCTCGACAAGACAATGGCTTTCGCGGACGTCCATAGCCAAAGAAAACCCGATCGACTCGCTTCCTGTCCCTGCGACAAGCTTCGTACGAACAGCAATTGAAATCACGATTCCGTCTCTCATTCGATCTTCAATGAACCATGGGCGTACTTGGCATACTGAACTGTCAACGACCGTTGCAGATCCGTGCCGCCCGTTGCCCAGTACTCGGCGCTCTCAGAGCAATCCAACTTCTTGAGTTATGGCAGAGACTCGGTGAACCGTTTCATTTATCCGAGTGCGATGTGTTCGATTCGGCTGCGGATACTAATGCCAAGATCATCAGGCGAGCTTCCGCCGACAGTCTTTGCCACGCCTCGACAACGCGACTAAGGTCACCAGTGAGATGACAGGTGTTGCCATTCGTTGCCAGATTGCGACCAATCGGCGCTGCAATGGGCGCTGCAACGGATTGGTCAGATTTTCGTAAGTCGTTGTCACCGCAGGAACTTACGGAATTGCCATTCCGGTCTTGAAAACCGGAGTACCCGCAAGGGTACCCAGGGTTCGAATCC
>Ga0209476_10000632_pt1 | contig 24053 bp, 21 predicted proteins | sample KloWWTrecipitate_FD_187179 | JGI IMG/M metagenome (GOLD analysis project Ga0209476, IMG submission 187179) | Active sludge microbial communities from Klosterneuburg, Austria, studying microevolution and ecology of nitrifiers - Klosterneuburg... | ecosystem: Engineered > WWTP > Aerobic digester... | reverse complement strand
GCTGGAAGCCCGCTTCGGCACGGTCTACGCCGTCAACACGCTCGGGTCGGTGACCGGGTCGCTGGCGGCGGGGTTCCTGCTCATCCCGCGATTCGGACTGCAGCACACGCTGCAGGTGGCCAGCGGCTGCCTGATTGCCGCCGCCCTGGTCGTCGTGATTCGCGGCGGGCTTTCGCGCACCGCGCGCGCGGCTGGTGTGCTGGCCTCTGGCGCCGCGGTGGTCGTACTCGTGACCGGTCCGCCCTGGGACCGCGAGTTGCTGGCCAGCGGGCCCTACATGTACGCGCCCTTCGTGCCGCCCGACCTCGACCTCGAGACCATGCTTCGGGCAGGAAAGCTCCTGTACTACCGTGAAGGCGCCGCGGCCACGGTGTCGGTGAAGCAACTGACCGGCACCACGACGCTGGCGGTGGACGGCAAGGTGGATGCCTCGAACCGCGGCGATATGCTCACGCAGAAGCTGGTGGCGCACTTGCCCCTGCTCGTCCACGACAACCCGCGCGAGGTGGCGGTCATCGGGCTGGGCAGCGGCGTCACGGCCGGCGCCGTGCTGCGCCATCCCGTGGAGCGCGCCGACGTCATCGAGATCTCTCCCGAAGTGGTTGAGGCCTCGCACTTCTTCGACCGCGAGAACCACGGCGCCCTCGCCGACCCGCGCACGAATCTGATCGTCGGAGACGGACGTTCGCACCTGCTGCTGTCGCGCAAGCAGTACGACGTCATCGTCTCGGAGCCCTCGAATCCGTGGATCGCGGGAGTGGCGGCGTTGTTCACGCGCGAGTACTTCGAGGGCGTGCGCGCGCGGCTCGCCCCCGGGGGCATCCTGTGCCAGTGGGCCAACGCGTACGACATCAACGACACCGACCTGCGCTCCATCGTCGCGACGTTCCTGTCGATCTTCCCGCACGGCACGCTCTGGCTGGTCGGGGCCGACGATGTGCTGATGATGGCGTCGGATGGTCCGCTCGACGCGCGGCTCGAAGCCATGCGGTCGCACTGGGCGCGGCCGGGCGTGGCGGACGACCTGGCGGAGGTTGCGGTGCGCGGCCCGTTCTCGCTGTGGTCGCTCTACGTGGGTGGTCCGGCCCAGCTCTCGCGCTACGCCGCGGGCGCACCGCTCCTGACCGACGACACCATGCGGCTGGAGTTCTCGGCGCCCCACGAGGTGCATCATCATCAGCGTGCGGGGGAGAACGTTGCCATCCTGACGGCCCTGCTGGGCGCGGACGAGGGGCCGCCCGTCATCCGCGAGGCGCGGCGCGCGGCCGGGGCCGCCGAGTGGCGCAATCGCGGGCTCATGATGGCGAAGTCGGATGTTCACGCGCGAGCGTACGACGACTTCATGCGCGCCCTGCAGTTGGACGTAACCGATGCGGGTGCGCTCGAGGGATTCACGCGGACGGCAGTGCTGACCGGCCGCGCGCCCGACGCGCTCGTGGCTCTTCAGGAACTGGCGCCGCGCCGCGCCGCGACGGTACGGAGCGCCGGGACGGTCCGGAACCCTCAGACGGTACGGAGCGCCGGGACGGTCCGGAGCCCTCAGACGGTACGGAGCGCCGGGACGGTCTGGAGCCCTCAGACGGTACGGAGCGCCGGGACTTCAGTCCCGGCGACTTCAGTCCCGGCGACAACTGCCTCGCCCAACCCCCACGTCCTCATCGCCATCTCGAAGCTGCAGGCTGCGGCAGGCCTCACCGACCAGGCCGTCGCCTCCGCCCACGAGGCCAGCCGCCTGGCGCCGTCCGGCCAGACCTTCGCGCTGGAGCAGATGGCCATGGTCCTGGCCGACACCGGTAACACCGTGCGGCTCGATGAGGTCGTGGCGGCGCTCCAACAGGAGGCGCCGGAGAGTGCCCCGACGCTGTACTACGCCGCGGTCGCGCAGTTTCTTCACGGCAACGCCGAGCCGGCGGCGCGACTGGCCGAGCGGGCGACAGCCGCCGACCCGCTCTTGGCGCCGGTCTACGACCTGGCGGGCGCCGCCTACACGAAGCTCGGCCGCACCGAGGACGCGCGTCGCGCATTCGAACGGTCGCTCACCTTCGACGCGCACGACAGCACGGCGTACACGAATCTGGGTCTGCTGGCGCTGGCGGCCGGCGATCGTGCGGCCGCACGCGACTGCTTTGCCGAGGCACTCTGGCTCGAGCCAACCTCCGCGACTGCGCGTGAGGGGCTCGCGCGCACCCGCTAGTCCCCTGGAAGCGTGATGACTCACGTAATTCCCGGGCGGGGCATCCCGCCTCGCGGCGTTGCTCCTCCCTCGCATGCCCAATATGCTCGGTCGTCACGCCTGGCGATCCGGGCGCCACGCTCCGGGACTTACACACGTCATCACGCTTCCAGGGGACTGGCAGCGTGTCGGCCGGGGAATCGTGCCCGATCGTGGGGACTACTTCAGCCAGTCGAGCACGGCCTGCCGGTCCATCGTCAGGATCAGCTGCCGGTTGGTCGGGCAGCCCGCCGGCGTTGGGGGGTTGGCGGGCTGGTTGTCGAAGCAGCGCGAGACCTGCGGGATTACGAGCACCTGGGGCGCCGAGCGCGGAAGCGAGGTGTCGAAGAACGCCCAGTTCGGCTGCACCAGCGGCACGCACCCGGCGTCGGGCGTCGACCTGAACCGCTGCCGAGGCAAGGCGCCGGCCTTGGCGTAGCACGCTGGCGTGGCGCGGTCGCCGGGGGAGAGCTCCGTCAGCCACGCGGAGGCGTCGGCGATGTCGCGTTCGTGCCCCAGGGCCGTCGTCATCACCCCGCCGCCCCCGGGGGCCAGCTCCTTCTCGATGTCGGCCTCGACCTGCTTCTGCACCTCGTCCATCTCGGCAAGGAACTTCGCCGGGTTCGGTTGCAGGGCGGCCACCTCCTTGTAACCGGAGAGGCGCTCGGCCCGTTTCGCCGGATTCCGCGAGTCGGCCAGGCTCACCCTGAAGCGATCCACCGCTTCACGGCTGTCGTCGAGGTCCTTCCTGTGGGCGGCCACGAGGTTGCCGATGGCCTGCTCCATGGACACGGGGGCCCAGATCGATTTTGGGTGTTTCGTGATGACCAGGAGATCCCCGTAGCGTGGGAAGCCAGCGATCTCGCCATGCGCCGGCGGCTGCATGTACGCTTCGGCGTCCGCGCCAATCCAGTCGGGGACGCGATCGCCGGCGATCATGCCAGCACTCAGATCGTTGACGTGAAACAGGAGCAACGCCGTCTCGCCCGTGTCCTCGCGAATCGTCTTGCCCCCGCGCTCGTATTCGAAGATGGGGAACGCGCCGAAGTCGAGCGCGCCGGCGAGCGGGATGGCGGTGCCGTTCGGCTGTCCGGGCGCGGGGGCGCTGTACCCGGCGAGGGAGCCCCACGTCTCGACGCTGAAGCCGCGTGGCGTCGCCACGCCACTGGCCCGCTGCAGGATGGCGTTGAGCGCCAGAAGCTGCCCTTCGAAGGCTTTCACCTCGGCGGCGGTGGCGCTCCGCTCCCGACGCGCGCTTGGGATGGCGGTGAACTTCCACGGTTTCCAGGCGCCGGGCGCATCGACGATCATGCGCGACTGCGCACGCGGCGCCGTCACCAGCGCCGCCGCGACAAGGAGCGCCACGCCCAGGCCCCTCATCGGCAGATATCGGCGGAGATTGCGGCCGCATGACCTGTACATGGCGGGCATTGTACTGTTGTGTGGTCGAGCAGGCCGTTCCTCATGCCGGACTGCGGCCACTGCAGACCTTCACCTGAGGCGTCAGGCGGGGTCCTGCCACAGCAGCATCACCGCGTACGCACGCCACGGCCGCCAGGCCTCGGCGCGGGCCTCGAGTTCCCGGGCCGTGCACCTGCCGGCTGCCCGCCGCAGGACCAGATCGCCGCTCGGGAAGGCGTCACGGTCGCCAAGGGCCCGCATCGCGACGTACGATGCCGTCCACGGGCCGACGCCCGGCAGTGCCATCAACTCCGCCCGCCCGTTGCGGCCTGCCTCGAGGACGACACGCCGCTCGATCACCGCGCGTGCGAGCGCCCGGATGGTGGCGGCGCGCGAGGGCATGACACCGCACTGCTCGAGCGCTGCCTCGGCAAGGGCTGCGGGCGTAGGGAACACACGCGACAGGCCGTTCGCGGGGGCGACTTCGGTGCCAAAGGCCTGAGCAATCCGGCCCGCGATGGTGGTGGCGGCCCGCACCGACACCTGCTGGCCGAGCACCGCGCGCACCGCCAACTCAAAGCCATCCCAGGCACCGGGAACCCGGATGCCGGGATGCGCCGCCAGCCGTGGGCCGAGCAGCGGGTCGGCTCGGAAGTGCGCGCCGAGCACGGAGGGAGTCGCGTCGAGGTCGCACATCCACCGCACGCGCTCGACGATGGCCGGCAGCGCCGGGTGTGGACTCGCGACGTGGAGCGAGAGGGCCGATCCCGCTTCCGCCGGCCGGATTTCGATGACGCCCGTGCGGCCAGCGAGATCGATCGTGCGGCGGTAGCCGTCGCGGGACACCTCTTCAACGCCCGGCGTGGCTCTGGCGCCCCAAAACGCGATCAGGGCTGGCCAGTCGTAAGGCGACTGATACGGCAAGTCAACACGCCCGGGCCGGCAGGGCATCGACGCAGGATAGCGCTTCGATGCCTCGAGGCGAGTCGTTTCACCGTACAGTGACGCGCATGGCTTCGGTGTCGCCCGGTCGGGCGTGGCTGGGTTTCTGGCTCCTGACGCTCATCTGGGGCTCGTCGTTCCTCTTCATCCGCATCGGCGTCGAGGAACTTTCCACGTTTCAGCTCGTGTTCATCCGGACGGCCATTGCCGCCGTGGGTCTCAATCTCGTGCTGGTCTTTCGCGGGCAGCGTCTGCCCACGGACCACGCCGGCATTCGAGACGTGATCTTTCTCGGTGTGGTCAACACCGTCCTGCCGTTTGCACTCATCACCTGGGGGGAGAAGAGCATCGAGAGCGGACTGGCGGCGCTCCTGCAGGCCACCTCGGCGCTCTTCACCCTGGTCGTGGCGCACTTCACGTTCGCCGACGAGCGCATCACGCCGCGCAAGGTGCTGGGCCTGCTGTTTGGATTCGCCGGGGTGGTGGTGCTGGCCAGCCGGAGCCTCGGGGACGACGGCCCATCCGCGGGTGCGGGACGCCTGCTCGGGCAGGTTGCCATCGTCGGGGCGTCGTTCTGCTATGCCGTGGGCGGCACCTACAGCCGCCGGGCGATGCAGCAGCACCTCTCGCCCTTCGTCGTGGCCGCGGGCACGATGACGGTGACGGCGGTCCTCACGGGCCTGCTGATGTACCTCGTGCCGTTTGCGGGCGGGGCGCCGCCGACCGCCCTGACGGCGCTGAGGCCGTCGGTGCTGGCGGCCGTGATCACGCTCGGCCTGCTGAACACCTTCGTGGCGTACCTGATCTTCTATTCGGTCATCGAGACGCTGGGCGCCGCGCGGGCATCGATGGTGACCTACGCCATCCCCGCCGTCGGGCTGGCGCTCGGCACCGCGTTCCTGGATGAGCCGTTCGATCAGCGCCTGATGGCCGGCGCCGTCATGATCGTCGGCAGCATAGGCATCGTCAATCTGCCACGCCGGTGACGTGCGGCCCCTGGAGTACGGTACGCGGATGAGGACGGGGCACGATTCGACGGCCGTGGTCGCCAGCCGCGTGTCGAACGGCGACCGTGCGACCCGGCACCTCGTGATGCTGCACGGCATCTACGGGCGCGGCCGCAACTGGCAGGGCGTTGCACGGGCGGTGGTAGCCGCGCGTCCGGACTACGCATGCTGGCTCGTCGACCTCCCGCACCACGGCCGGGCGGGGCCGGGTGCCCACGGCGACACCGTGCACGGCCTGGCGGCGGACGTGTGGGACTGGGCGCGGGCCTCCTCGGTGACGCCCGGCGCCATTCTGGGGCACTCCTACGGCGGCAAGGTGGCGCTGGCGATGACCCTCACGGCGCGTGAGCAGCCGCTGCAGGTCTGGGTCATCGACTCGACGCCCGAGGCCAAGCCGCCGTCGGGGAGCGCTTGGAGGATGCTCGAGGCGGTCCGCGCCCTGCCCGCCAGGTTCGAGTCGCGCGAGGTGGCGCAGGCGGCGCTGGTCGGGCGCGGCTACACGGTGGGCGTGGCGCAGTGGATGACGACCAATCTCGTGCGGGATGGCGAGTCGTTCCGCTGGCACCTCGACTTCGACGCGATGGAGCGGCTGATGCGGGATTTCTTCGAAACCGCCATCTGGGAGCCCGTCGAATCGCCGTCGCCGGTGCATGACCTCCACATCGTCAAGGCCACCGAGTCGAGCGCCATCTCACCGGGTGCCATCCGCCGCATCGAAGCGGCTGAGGGACCGCGCGTGCACCTGCACTACGGCGACGGCGGACACTGGATTCACGCCGAACGGCCAGAGGTGGTGACGGCGCTGCTCGTCGAACATCTGCCTCCGTCGCGCGGCGGCGCGGCGGAGGGAATCGACGTATGAGACGTTTTGGGGGAGATGTTGAATCGAGGCGCCGCAGCCACCGGGTTCCATATCTAGAACTCCGGTGGCTTTCCTCCGGGCCGGTTTAGCGTCGAAGCATTTCCCGACGGCCGGTCGGTGGGGCGGCGGACCTTCACCGTGGAACGGTGATGGTCCCTGCCGGAGACGGCCGTCGTATACCGACGGGCGTCCCGACAGGCGATGTGGGAGGGTCTACCAGCGCGGTTCAGAGCGGCGGCGGTTGCCACCGTCGAAGCCGCCGCCACCGCCGCCCGCCGTCTTGGGCCGGGCTTCGTTCACGGTCAGGTTGCGGCCGTTCAGCGCGTAGTTATTGAGCTTGTCGATGGCGTTCTGTGCGTCTTCGCTCGAGGCCATCTCGACGAACGCGAAGCCGCGGGCTCGGCCCGTGGCCATGTCGCGCATCACGCTCACGCGTTCGACCGTCCCGGCGCTCGAAAAGAGCTCGTGGAGGTCCTGTTCGCCGGTTTCGTACGGCATGTTGCCAACGTAGAGTTTCAGAGACATGTGCAGTTCTCACTTCCGCCCCGCCATGCGGAGCTGCCAACGTGTTGATGATCCGGAATGGATCGGAGGATGGATTCGGCTGAAGCTAACGGAGCACGTTCGGCGGGAAGAGGCGAGACTGACGAGACTCGGATTCGACGCTGGACGTAACCAACTTGCAGAAGCTGTCTTCCACCTGACCCCCACACTATACCACGATTGGCGCCATGCCGCCCGCCGACGCGTCCCCGACTGAGCAGTGGACCCGGCGGTGACGCGCTACTCGTCGGGCGGCAGCTTGATCATGCCGGTGCCTTCGCCCGGATAGAGGGTGGCGAAGATGCGTCCGTTGGCCCGAAAGTCGGGGTGGCCCATGTGGGCGCCTTCGACGGTGTCTCCCAGGCCCAGGGCGAGATCGCGGAAGTCGTCGGCGGTCATGACTGGGCCGCCATTCTAGTGCCGCCCGCGATGTTTCGGGTGACAATGGCTCCACCCCGTGCCCGAAGGGCTCCGCCGCTACTCCTGGCCTCTCGCCATTGCCGCCCTGGCGACGGTGATGTTCGTCGTCCGCGTGCACAGCGAGATGGCGGACTTCGCCGTCTATCGCACCGCCGCGGTCCGCGCGCTCGACGCCGAGCCGCTCTACCGCGCCTCCGACGGGCACTACCAGTACAAGTACCTGCCGGCGTTTGCGCTGGCGATGGCACCCTTCGCCCTCGTGCCGCTCGAGGCGGGTGAGTTCGTCTGGTATGCGTTCTCCGTCGTTCTGCTGTGGGTCTTCATCGTCTGGTCGGTGGCGGGCGTCCCGGCACGGCGCCTCTCGCGGCACGCGCTGGTGTGGTGCGCCGTCCTCTTCATGGGCAAGTTCTACGCGCACGAGCTGAACCTCGGGCAAACCAACGTCCTGCTCGGCGTCATCCTGGTTGCGGCACTGCTGTCGGTTGAGGCCGGACGGCGCGGTCTGGCCGGCGCACTCGTGGGCGCCGGCGTGTTCGTCAAGCCCTACGCCGTCATCCTGCTGCCGTGGCTGCTGGTCTCGACGGGGGTGGCCGGCCTGCTGGGCGCCGCCGCCGTGCTGGCGGCGGGCCTCGTGCTGCCGGCGGCCGTGTACGGATGGCAGGGTAACCTCGACCTCGTGATCGGCTGGTACCGCACCGTGACCGACACGACCGCGCCGAACCTCCTGGTGGCCGAAAACGTTTCGCTGGCGACGATGTGGGCCAAGTGGATTGGCGTGGGCCCGGTGGCGAACGGACTTGCCGTGGCCTCGGTCCTGCTGGCCCTGGGCGCCGCTGGCCTGGCCCTGTGGCAGCGGCGGCGGGTTCCGCAACCGGCCTACCTGGAGTTCGGGCTCCTGATGCTGCTCGTGCCGCTCATCTCGCCACAGGGCTGGGACTACGTGCTGTTGCTGGCCACGCCGGCCGTGCTGTGTCTGGCCGACCGCTTCGGTGAGGTGAGCCTGCCCTGGCGCGTCACGACCGCGGCGGCCCTCGGCCTCATGAGTTTCACCATCTTCGACGTGCTGGGCCGTGCCCTCTACGGGCGCCTGATGGCCGTCAACATCGTGTCGGTGAGCGCGCTCGTGCTCGTGGCCTGCCTCGTGCACCTGCGGGAGCGGGCAATGGCCTGAGCCTGCGCGGTCGGACCCGCCGGCACCTCGTCCTTGGCGGCCCACCCCATTCGCGCATATTCTCGCGCGGATGATTGTCGCCGTTGTCGCCGTGTACCTGCTGGGGACGCTGGCAGCCGGCGCGCTGCTGAGCAGCCGAATCAAGCGCATCTCCGACTACCTGATCGCCGGCCGCCACCTGGGTCTGGCCCTCACCACCGCCTCGCTGGCCGCCGTGCAGATCGGGGCGGGCGTTGTGCTCGGCGGCGCCGAAGTCGGCGCTCGGTCCGGCGTCTGGCCTGGCATGTGGTACGGCATCGGGTGTGGCGCCGGCCTCATCCTGGCCGGCCTGTTCGCCGCCAGGCGGATGCGCGCGCTCGGCGGCATCGTGCCCATCGACTTCTTCGCCCACCGCTACGGCGAGCGGCGCGGCGTCCGGTTGTGGGCTTCGCTCTCGAACATCCCGAGCCTGCTGGGCATCTTCGCCGCGCAGTTGATGGCCGCCGGCAGCGTCCTGTCGGGTTTCGGCCTCGACTTCACCCACGCCGTGCTGGCCATCGGGGCCGTCATCCTGCTCTCCAACGTGATGAGCGGCATGTGGGGCGTGGTGGTCGCCGACTTCTTCCAGGTGGCCATCATCACGGTGGGCATCCCGCTCACTGCCTGGGCCGCCGTGAGCCACGCCGGCGCGGGGACGGCGTCGGCCGTCCTGGCGACGCCATTCATTCCCGAGGGGATGGGCACGCGCGCGGTCTTCCTGATCACGCCGTTCCTGTTCTCGATCTCCGTGTCCTACGACGCCTTCATCCGCTACCAGTCGGCCAGGAGCGGCGAGATCGCCAAGTGGGGCTGCATCCTGTCGGGCGCGCTCGTGATCGCCGTCAGCTTTTGTGCGGCGCTGGTCGGCGCGGCCGGTAAACGCGCGTTTCCCTCGGTGGCCGACGGCGACGTGCTGACCTATGTGGTCACCACCACGCTCACGCCCGTGCTCGCGGGCGTCGTCGTGTCGGCGCTGCTCGCCGCGGCGATGTCCACGGCCAACGCGCTGCTCATCTCGATGGCGGGGTGCTTCTCGCGGGACTTCTACAACATGGTGCTCAATCCCTCGGCCGATCTCGAGGACCTGCCACGCGCCACGCTCTACGCGCGGCTGGCAGTGGCCGTCTCGCTGGTGCTGGGCGTGGTGATTGCCTTGCGGGCGCGGGGGATTCTCGACACCATCATCATCTTCAACTACCCCTTCATGGGCAGCATGCTCGTGCCGCTCCTCGGAGGGCTGCTGTGGGCCCGCGGCACGAGGGCGGGCGCCTACGCCGCGATGTGGGCGGGCGGCGCCATTGGTGTCGCGGCGTTCCTGGTCGGGATCCCGGGTCCCCTGCAGGGACTCGTGAACATCGACCTGGCGCTGCTCATCGCCTTCGGCGTGTCGGCGGCGGTGTACGCCGGCGTCAGTCTTGCGACGCGTCCCGCGGCCGGCACTCCTGCCGCGGTTTCCAGTTGACGCGAGTGGCCGGCGGGCGGTTCAGGACGATGGCCCCGGGTTCGGGACAGATGTCCACGCAGCTGCCTTCGTACCAGCATTCGCCAGGGTAGAGCACCAGCGGCGGACCGCCCTTGCGGGGGTTGGGCAGGAAGAGGTCCACCGGGCACACGTGCAGGCAGAGGTTGCAGCCGGTGCACGTTTCGGGATCGATCGTGATGGGGTCGACGATCGCCTGGTCTGGAATTGCGAAGACACCGCTCATGCGCCAGCCTCCGCGATGTAGTCGTGGTTGTGCCGCTCGTAGTTTCCGGAGAGGTCGCCGTAGTAGTCGATGGGGAGCGAGCCGTTCCGTACTCCGCTCTCGTCCTTCCAGACCGTCACGAACTTGTGCCACTCGGGCGGATCCAGATCGGGGTAGTCGAGCCGCGCGAACTGGAGCTGGGTCGAACTGGCCTTGCGCGCGAGGCACGAGTGGATGACGAGCTCGGCGTTGGTCAGTACGTTCAGGGTCTCCTGCGCCCGGAGCAAATCGTGCGGATTCCGCGCGTACAGCGCGCGTGATTCCTCGCGCAGATCGTGGAGGCCCCGCAGGCCCTCGTGGAGCAGATCGTCGCTCTTCACCGCGCCGCAATAGTTCTGCATGACGCGCGTGACGGCTTCGCTCAGCGCCTGCCAGCTGAGACCCGTCTGGCGCTGCAGCGGCGCGTAGAGGCGCGCGCGTTCCGCATCCACCTGGGGCTGGTGAACCGTCACCGCGCCGTGTGTGGCGGCATAGCCGGCCGCGTGCCGCCCGGCATAGTGCCCCGTCGCCGCCGCGTGGCCGACGCAGTCGGAGGCGAAGAGCACGTCGCCTGCCGCGAAGAGGCCTTCCAGATTCGTCATCAGGCGCCAGTCGTTGACCATGCCGCCCGGAATACCGAAGAACTGGCGCTCCTGCGGCAGGAACTGGCCCGAGCGCCAGCCGTCGCCGTAGCTTTGCAGCACATCGCGCGAGGGATCGAAGCCGGCCTCGTTGTAGGCCTTGTAGACGGGCGTGCGTGTCTTCCCCTCGTTGCCGACCATCATGCCCCAGATGACGCGCCGCTCGGTCTCGGGCATGCGCGTGAGGTCGGCGTAGAAGGGCAGCCGGTAGCCCCGTTTCACGGCCTCGTCGACGGGCATGGTCTCGGGACCCTGGAACTCGTAGAAGGGAAAGTCGGGCTCGCCGCCGCCCTTCATGAAGAACTGCTGCCCCGGGGCCGGGCGGTACCGCTCCTCGACGGTGGCCAGCTCGCGTCCGTCGCGATCCAGCCAGGGGATGGTCCGGCCCTCGGCGTCGATCATCGTGCACGCGTACCAGGTGTTGTGGTTGTTGCCGGTGCTGTACGGCGGGAAGCTCCGCAGCCCCGACCACTCACCCCGGAGCGACTTCTCGAGCATCGTGAACGAACCGCCGACGCGCCACGCCATGGCGTGCCCGTCGCCGGTGCACTGCGGCGGGCGGAACTCCGAGATGCCGGTCGCCCCCGGAGCGAAGAGCCAGAGGCGTGTGGGGCGGGACAGGCAGAAGACCGTGGCCTTCGCCCGGCAGACGGTGAACTTGCCCGTGCGGCCGTTGAGGGCGACGGCGCCCACGACGCGCGCACCCATGCGCCCGCCTTCGGTGAGCAGACCCGCGCCCATGGTGCGGTCCACGACCTGGGCTCGCCGGATCTTGGCGCCGCGATACATCGCCCGCTTGAACGTCGTACCCCACACGCGCAGCGTGAAGCGGTTGACGTAGTCGTAGGCGAACATCAGCTTCGTGGCGTCGTCGCGGAAGTCCGCCCCGACGAACTCATCGTCGGTGTCGCGGATTTTCGCGCCGAAGCGCTCGAGATCGAGCAGGCGGTCGTAGGACTCGCGCGCCTCGATGTAGTGGGAGATGCCGTTGTTGTAGCCGCGGTGGCCGCGGATCATGGCGTCGGCCAACTCCTCGGGCGTCACGCGGGAACAGGGGTTGGTCGCCGCCATCTCCCAGTGATCGCAGCCCGAGCCCATGGCGCCGCTGGTGAGCGTGGCGGCCTTTTCCCACATCACGACCCTGGCGCCGCGGCTGGCCGCGCCCATCGCCGCAAAGCACCCCGAGGCGCCGCCCCCGATGACCAGCACGTCGGCCTCGACTTCCTCGGTCCTGTCCCACTCGATGGGATAGGGCCATTCAGTAGGACCCGTCATGCCGCTGAGCGTAGAGGGGGCGCACCGGGCAGGTCATTGGGTGTGTGATAAATTTTTATCAAATCTTGTCAAGTCTAAAGGCGCGCCTGACGTACCTGTTCGGCTGCTTTACCCTGCACGCGACCAGCCGGCTCCTCGTGCGCGAGGGAACGGTCGTCCCCTTGACGTCGAAAGCGTTCGACACCCTGCTGGTCCTGGTGGAGGCCGCCGGCCGCATCGTGGGAAAAGACGAGCTGTTGCGACGGGTGTGGCCGGACACCGTGGTCGAGGAATCGAATCTGACGCAGACCATCTTCATGCTGCGCAAGGCGCTGGGCGACGCCGTCCGGGAGCACCGCTTCATCGTGACGGTCCCCAAACAGGGTTACTGCTTCGTGGCCGACGTGCACGAGCGGCCCGACGCGCGGGAGGATCTGGCCGAGGCCACGGCTTCCCGCGCCCTTCTGGGCCGGCGGCTTCCCGAGCACACCGAGGCGCGTCAGCTCTGTCTGAGAGGCCGCCACTTCTGGGCGAGGCGCTCGGCGGGAGCGCTTGAAAAAGCCATCCGGTGCTTCCAGCAAGCCATCGACAAGGAGCCTCGACACGCACCGGCCTATGCCGGGCTGGCCGACTGCTACGCGGTTCTCAGCCAGTGCAGCGGCCTGCCGGCGTCCGACACCATGCCGAAGGCCCGGGCCGCCGCGGAAGAGGCGCTTCGCCTGGACGAGTCGCTGGTCGAGGCCCACGCGACCCTCGCGCTGGTGAGGATGCTGTACGACTGGGACTGGCCCGCGGCCGAAGCCGGGTTTCAGCGTGCCCTCGCGCTCGATCCGGCCTACGCACCGACGCGACACTGGTATGGGATGTATCAGGCGGCACACGGGCGATTCGCGGCCGCGATCGCCGAGGTGGGTCGTGCCCAGCAGCTCGAGCCCCTCTCGCTGGCCATCAACACCGACCTCGCTCTCGTGCTCTACCTGGCGCGCCGCTACGAGGACGCGGTGGCCCAGTACCGGGCGGCCATCGACCTCGACCCCGGCTTCACCGACGCGCAACTGGGCATCCTGATGGCCTACGGCGAGATGGGGATGCCCGGCCGACCGATCTCGGAATTCATGCGCTCACCCGAGACCTTCAGCCGCGACGCCGTGGCCGCGCTCGAGTCGGCCTACGCGCAGTCGGGCGTGCAGGGATACTGGCGCGCCTTTCTCGACCTGGCCGAGTCGCCGTCGCGCGAGGTCTACAGTTCGCCGTACGTGCGCGCCCGCCTGTATGCCGCGATCGGCCGCGTGCCGCAGGCGCTCCAGTGGCTCGAGACCGCCCTCGACGAGCGTGACGCGGGTCTGTCGCTGGTCAGGGTCGATCCCGGGCTCGACCGTCTTCGCACGGAACCGCGCTTGCTGGCCATTGTCGAGCAGGTGGGCCTGGCCGACCGATCGTGACGCCGGTGGCGACACGTGCCGCGGCCCGTACGGCTCCGGCTCTCGCGCGGTATCGATCCGAAGCGGTAACATGGGCCCAACGTGATGATCTGGCCGACATGAGCGATCGACAACCGGACCTAACCCAGCTCCCAAATCTCCGCCGCAAGCCGGAACACGGTCCGGTTCGCAGCCGCCGGCCCGTCTACCAGGATCTGCTGCCGCCGTGCAATCACGCTTGTCCGGCCGGTGAGCCGGTGCAGGCCTGGCTGGCCGACGCGCAGGCGGGCCGCTACCGTGAAGCCTGGTCGACGCTCGTCGCCGCCAACCCGTTCCCCGCGATCCACGGCCGTGTCTGCTATCACCCGTGTGAGTCGTCCTGCAATCGCGAGCGCCTCGATGGCACGGTCGGTATCCATTCGGTGGAGCGGTTTCTCGGCGACTTGGCGCTCGAGCAGGGTTGGCCCCTGCCACCGCCATCCTCGGATTCCGGACGGCGCGTCCTCGTGGTTGGTGCCGGGCCGAGCGGACTCTCCGCCGCCTACCACCTGCGCCGACTCGGGCACGATGTCGTGGTGCGCGACGCCGGCCCGGTGGCGGGCGGGATGATGCACTTCGGGATTCCCGCTTATCGGCTGCCCCGCGCGGTGCTCGATGCCGAAGTGGCGCGGGTCGCCGCCCTCGGCGTGAGGTTCGAGTTCAACCACACGGTCGAGAATCTCGAGAAGGACTGGACCGATGGCGGCTTTGCGGCCGTGTTTCTCGCCATCGGGGCGCACTTGTCGAAGCGGGCCCACATTCCCTCGTGCGATGCCGGACGCATGCTCGACGCCGTGTCGTACCTGCGCGACGTGGAGGCCGGCACGCCGCCGGTGCTTGGCCGGCGCGTGGCGGTGTACGGCGGTGGCAACACGGCCATGGACGCGGCGCGCACGGCGCTTCGCCTCGGCCACGAGCCGCTCGTCATCTACCGGCGCGACCGCGCGCACATGCCCGCGCACGACTTCGAGGCCACCGAGGCGCTCGAAGAGGGCGTGCAGATTCACTGGCTCCGGGCCATCGCCGGACTTGAGGAAGGCGCCCTCAAGGTGGAGATCATGGCGCTCGACGCCGACGGCCGCCCGCGCGGCACCGGGGAGTTCGAGACCATTGGCGCCGACGCGCTGATCCTGGCCCTCGGCCAGGAGACCGACACGCGGTTTCTTCGCGGCATCGACGGTGTCGTGATGCGCGGCGACGGCACGGTGGAAGTGGACGGGGCGATGATGACCGGCCGGCCGGGCCTGTTTGCCGGCGGCGACATGGTGCCCGCCGAGCGCAGCGTCACCTTTGCCGTCGGGCACGGTTCGAAGGCCGCGCGCCACATCGACGCGTTCCTTCGGGGCGCCCCGTGGGAGACGACCGCGCCGCCGCCCCTGGCGACCTTCGAGAAGCTGCACCTGTGGTTCTACACCGAGGTCACGCATCGCCCGCAGGCGCGCACGGCCCTGGACGAACGCCGCCGGACGTTCGGCGAGGTGGTGGCGGGCCTGTCCGAGGCCGAGGCGCGCTTCGAGGCCGCGCGGTGCCTGTCGTGCGGCACCTGCTTCGAGTGCGACGGCTGTTATGCGGCCTGTCCCGAGGACGCCATCATCAAGCTGGGACCCGGGCGTCGCTACGAGTACGACTACACGAAGTGCACCGGCTGCGCGATCTGCTTCGAGCAGTGCCCGTGTCACGCCATCACCATGGTGCGCGAGCCCGACGTTCGCTGAAGATCCCTTCGATGTCCCAGCCCCCCGCCCCCCGCTCCCAGCCCGCCACCGCTACCATCGACGGCAACGAGGCGTGCGCCAGCGTCGCCTACCGCCTGAACGAGGTTTGCGCCATCTACCCGATTACGCCTTCGTCCACGATGGCGGAGCTGGCCGACCAGTGGTCGGGCGAGCGGAGGCCGAACATCTGGGGCGACGTGCCGTCGGTGATCGAGATGCAGAGCGAGGGCGGCGCGGCCGGCGCCGTGCACGGCTCGCTGCAGGCCGGCGCCCTGACGACGACCTTCACGGCATCGCAGGGCCTGCTCCTGATGATCCCGAACATGTTCAAGATTGCCGGCGAGCTGACGCCGGCCGTCTTTCACGTGGCCGCCCGTTCACTCGCCTCGCACGCCCTGTCAATCTTCGGGGATCACCAGGACGTGATGGCCGCGCGCGGTACCGGCTTCGCGCAGTTGTCATCGGCATCGGTCCAGGAAGCGCACGACCTGGCGGCCGTCGCGCAGATGGCCACGCTCGAATCCCGCGTGCCCTTCATCCACTTCTTCGACGGCTTCCGCACCTCGCACGAGATCAACCGCATTCACGTGCTGTCGGACGAGGACCTCCGCGCGCTGATCGACGATCCGCTGCTCATCGCGCACCGGGCAAGGGCGCTCAATCCCGACCACCCGTTCATTCGGGGCACCGCGCAGAACCCCGACGTGTACTTCCAGATGCGCGAGGCGGCCAACCGCTACTACCAGCGCGTACCCGACGTGGTGGCCCGGGCGATGGCGCGGTTCGAGGCCCGCGTGGGCCGGCACTACGGTCTTTGTGAGTACCACGGGGCACCCGACGCGGAGCGCGTGATCGTGATGATGGGCTCGGGCGTCGGCGCGGCCGGCGAAGCCGTGGATCGCCTCGTCACGGCCGGCCAGCCCGTGGGCCTGCTGCAAGTGCGCCTGTTCCGCCCGTTCCCCGCGGCGCACCTCCTCGAAGCCCTGCCCGCGACCGTTCGGGCCATCGCCGTGCTCGATCGTACCAAGGAGCCGGGCGCTACCGGCGAGCCGTTGTACCAGGATGTCGTGGCCACGCTAGCGGAGCGCGCCGCGACCGGCTCCGCGGTGCCGATGCCGCGCGTGATTGGCGGCCGCTACGGCCAAGGAGTTCACGCCCGCCATGGCGAAGGCGGTGCTCGACGATCTGTCCGTGGCATCGCCACGAACGCACTTCACCGTGGGCATCACCGACGACGTCGGCGGCACGAGCCTGCCGGTCGACTCGTCGTTCACCGCTGAATCCGACGAGGTGTTCCGCGCCGTCTTCTTCGGCCTCGGTGCCGACGGCACCGTGGGCGCCAACAAGAACACGATCAAAATCATCGGGGAAGACCCGAAGACCCACGTCCAGGCCTACTTCGTCTACGACTCGAAGAAGTCCGGATCGCAGACCGTGTCGTACCTGCGGTTCGGCCCCGAACCCATTCGCTCGACCTACCTGGCCGGATCGGCGCAATTCATCGGGTGCCACCAGTTCCAGTTCATCGAGAAGCTCGACGTGCTGGCGCTCGCCGCGCCTGGCGCCACCCTGCTGCTCAACAGCCCCTACGGCGTCGACGAGGTGTGGAATCGACTGCCGCGAGCCGCGCAGGAACGAATCATCGAACGACGCATGCGTGTCTGGACGATCGATGCGGACCGGGTCGCCCGCGACGCCGGTCTCGGCTCGCACGCCAACAGCGTGCTGCAGACGTGCTTTTTCGCCGTGTCGGGCGTGCTGCCCCGCGGCGAGGCCATCGACAGGATCAAGGCGGCCATCCAGAAGACCTACCGCTCGAAGGGCGCCGAGGTGGTGCAGAAGAATTTCGATGCCGTGGACCGCACGCTGGCCGTCCTCGACGAAGTCGACGTGCCACGAGAGGCCTCCGGCAACCGGCCGCGCCTGCCGATCGTGGCCCCCGGCGCGCCCGACTTCGTCACCGGCGTCGTGAAGACCATGCTCGAGGGTCGCGGCGACGACCTGCCCGTAAGCGCGTTCCCCGTCGACGGAACCTTTCCGAGCGCCACGTCCCGGTGGGAGAAGCGCGGCATTTCGGCGACCGTGCCGTTCTGGGAGGCCGGCATCTGCATCCAGTGCGGCAACTGCTCCTTCGTGTGTCCGCACAGCGTGATACGCGCGAAGGTGTATTCGTCGGCGCGGCTGGACGGTGCGCCAGAGGGATTCGCGTCGGCGCCCATCGACGCGCGCGGATTCCCCGACACGCGCTACACGCTGCAGGTTTACGAGGAAGACTGCACGGGCTGCGGCCTCTGCGTCGAAGCGTGCCCCGTGAAGGATCCGTCGGTGAGCGGCCGCCGCGCCATCAACATGGGAAGCCGCGACGCCGACGCGGAGCCGGCGCGCAGCCGCACGGCGTTCTTCGAGACGCTGCCCATCACCGAGCGGGGTCAAGTGGACTTCTCGACGGTCCGCGGCACGCAGCTGCTCGAGCCGCTGTTCGAGTTTCCCGGCGCCTGCGCCGGCTGCGGTGAGACGCCGTACCTGAAGCTGGTGTCACAGCTCTTCGGCGACCGCATGGTGGTGGCCAACGCCACCGGGTGTTCGTCCATCTACGGCGGCAACCTGCCAACCACCCCGTGGGCCGTGAACGCCGAAGGCCGCGGGCCCGCGTGGGCCAACTCGCTGTTCGAGGACAACGCCGAGTTCGGTCTCGGGATGCGGCTGGCCGCCGACCATCAGCTGGCCGCGGCTCGTCGTCTGCTGGAGGCCATGCGCGGGCGTCTCGACGGCGAGCTGATCGAGGCCCTGCTGGCGGCGCCGCAGCGGACCGAGTACGACATCCGGCAGCAGCGCGCGCGGGTTGGCGAGCTCGTGGCGCAGTTGTCGGGCATGGACGACACGATGGCGCGCCGGCTGCTGTCGGTTGCCGGCCAGCTCGTGCGCCGCAGCGTGTGGATTGTCGGCGGCGACGGGTGGGCCTACGACATCGGATCGGGCGGACTGGATCACGTCCTGGCGGGCGAGCGCGACGTCAACGTGCTGGTGCTCGACACCGAGGTCTACTCGAACACCGGCGGCCAGGCCTCCAAGTCCACGCCCCTTGGCGCCGTGGCCAAGTTCGCGAGTGCGGGCAAGCAGACCGAGAAGAAGGACCTGGCCCTGCAGGCCATGGCCTACGGGCACGTCTACGTGGCGCGTATCGCCATGGGCGCCAACCCGCAGCAGACGCTCGACGCGCTGCGCGAGGCCGAGGCCTACGAGGGGCCGTCGCTCGTGCTGGCCTATTCGCACTGCATCGCGCACGGTATCGACATGCGCATGGGTCTCGACCAGCAGAGCCGCGCCGTGCACACGGGCTACTGGCCGCTGGTGCGCTACAACCCCGAGCTGCGGGCCGAAGGCGAGCCGGCGCTCACCCTCGACTCGGTGCGGCCCTCCATGCCGTTCCGCGCCTACGCCGAGCGGGAGCTGCGCTACCGCATGCTGCTGCTGAGCGACCCGCCGCGCGGGGAGGCCCTGATGAAGGCCGCGCAAGAGGCGGTGGACCGGCGCTGGAAACGCTACGAAGACCTCGCCCTCCTGAGGTAGCCGATGCCCGATCTGTCGACCTCCTACCTCGGCCTGCCGCTGCGCCACCCCGTGGTCGCGTCGGCCGGACCGCTCTCGCACGACCTCGACGGCATCCGCCGGCTCGAGGACGGCGGCGCCTCGGCTATCGTGCTCTTCTCGCTCTTCGAAGAGCAGATCCGGTGGGAGAACGAGGCCCTGGCGGCCCTGACCGCGACAGGTGCGGAGAGCACCGGCGAGGCTACCAGCTACTTTCCGCCGATCGGTGACTTCGTGGCCGGCCCCGAGGCGTACCTGGACCTGCTGCGCCGCGCCCGCGAGGCCGTGGACGTGCCGGTCATCGCCAGCCTCAACGGCATCACTTCCTCCGGCTGGGTGGACTACGCACGCCTGCTGCACGAGGCCGGGGCCAGCGCCATCGAGCTCAACATCTTCTACATCCCCGCCGACCCCTCGGTGGGCGGGCGCGATGTCGAACACCGCTACGAAGCCATCGTCTCGGCGGTCGCCAGCGCTGTGCCCATTCCAGTGGCGGTGAAGCTGAGCCCGTTCTTCAGCGCCATGGGCGAGATGGCCGCGCGGCTCGTCGCGGCCGGCGCGAAGGGACTGGTGCTCTTCAACCGCTTCTATCAGCCGGACTTCGATCTGGACCGGATGGAGGTGGCGCCGACGATCGAGCTGAGCTCACCGGCGGAGATTCGGCTGCCGCTCCTGTGGCTGGCGGTGCTGCACGGCCGGGTCGACGCCTCGCTGGCGGCGACGACCGGCGTGCGCACGAGCGCCGAGGTGGCGAAGTACCTGCTCGCGGGGGCCGACGTCGCGATGACGACATCGGCGCTCCTCGAGCATGGGCCCGGCCACCTGAAGACCCTGGTGGATGGCCTGGCAGGCTGGATGGACCGAAAGGGATTCGGCGCGGTGGCCCAGATCAAAGGCTCGATGAGCCAGCGCCATGTGGCCGACCCGTCCGCGTTCGAACGGGCCAACTACATGAAGGTGCTGCGGAGCTGGGGAAAGTAAGCGTGCCGCGTGGCCGGTGCCATGCCGAGCAGCCGACTGCGCCCCCGCACCGCCCGCCGGCTACGGCGTCACCAGGAACCGCGACGGGGTTGACGCCACCAGCACCTGGCCGCCCTTGAGCGCCGTGACCTGCCAGTAGTAGCTCTCGGGCTCGAGCGCGACGGTATTGGGCAGGTCGACCTCGGTTCCCGTGATGACCGGGCTGTCCCAGACGACGCGCTGGTCGGCGGCCGCCGTGACCCGGACTCGATAACCGTCGGCGCCGGCGACTGGTTCCCAGCGGAACAGATCGATGTGACCGGAAGACGAGCCGAGCGCGGGCTCGATGAGCGTCACCACCGGTGCCGCCGCGGCCGGGGCGCCTTGGGCCGGCGGAACCGCCGATTCGGCCGGGGTCTGCGGCGCACTACCCCCGCAGGCGGCCATCAGCAGGATGACCGACGCGGTTGCCACCGCGCCGGCAGAAAAGGAGAATCGTCGAGGAGTCATCCGAGAAATTGTAGCCCAGGGATATACGTGAGAGGCGGGGCGCGCCTGTCACGCCGGACCCTGGAGGTTGCGTGCGAGCCGGAACCCGAAGTCGTTGTAGCGCAGGGCGGGATCGAGCCTGCTGCGCTGCGTGACGCGACTGATGGTGCGTGCGTGGCGCCATGCGCCGCCCCGCGCGGCGCGCCGCACGCCTTGTTCGGGGCCCGCAGGGTTCGACGCCGGCGACCGGCGGTAGTAGTCATGGGCGTGCCAGTCGGCGCACCACTCGTGAATGTTGGTGGCGATGCCGAGCAGCCCGAAGACGGTGGGCTCGCCCAGGGTCACCGGCCACGGGGCCTGGAGCGGCCCGCGCCCGCCTTGCGGCAGCCACTCTGGCGGGGCATCGCCCCAGGGGTAGACCGCCTCACGCCCCCCGCGCGCGGCGCATTCCCACTCGGCTTCGGTGGGCAGCCTGGCCGCGGGTCGGTCGTGCCCTGACCGCCACGCGCAGTAGGCGACCGCGTCGAACCAGTTGACGCCGACGACCGGCAGGTCATCCTGCGCGAAGGCCGGATGCATCCAGTCGCGGGGCGGCTCGTGCCGGGTGGCCTCGATGAACGACGAGTACTCGGCGGTGGTGACCGGGCAGACGGCCATCTCGAACGCGTCGATCCAGACGCGATGCGGCGGCCCCTCGTCGCCTTGACCCTGGTCGGTGCCCATGGCAAACCACCCGCCCGGGATCCTCACAAACGCGGCTCTGCGCTCCGCCGGCGGTCCGTTGGCCATGGCTCGATCTTAGAGCGAGCACGCCGACAATCCTGGGATCGCACACCCGGAAACCGGCAGCGGCCGGCCGGCGGAGAGCGCCATCGCCGCCGTTCCGGGCGCGTCCCTGCAAAGGCTGGACTGGTCCGCGATTTGCGTTACGGGCGCCCATGCCCGACCGCGCCCGCATCGCCCTGGCCTGCCCTGACCCCACCGAACGAGCCTCGGTCGTGGAGTGGCTCGCCGAGTCTGGTTACGACCCGGTGGCCAGTTCCGACCTCTCCCGTCTCGAGGAAGACATGCGCGCCAAGCCCATCCAGGCCCTCATTGCGGACATGACGCTCGTCCCGCGTGAAGCGGACGTCGCGGGACTCATCCGCCGCCTCGGGAGCAACCGCCCGCTGGTGATGCTGGGCGACCCCAACCGCTTCCCCGGCTCCAGGCTGGGCGAAGTGAGCGTGATTGCCCGGCCCTTCACGCGCGAATCGCTGCTGCTGTCTGTCGCCCTGGCCCTGGCCGAAGGCCGGCCCGCCCGGCGGTTCGCCCGCCGGCACATCGAACCGATCCGTGCCTCGGCGCATGGCGTCTCGGTCACGGTGCGCGAAGCCAGCACGGGCGGCGTCGGCCTCGAACTGGCGGGCACGCGGCCCAGTGCACTGCCCCCGTACTTCAGCCTCCGGATTCCGGACTTCGGGGTGCACGTGGTGGTGAAGCGGGCGTGGATGGCCCCTGCGGGCTCGGACGTCACGCGCTGTGGCGGTACGGTTGAAGGAGACCTCCCGGACGCCGGCCTGTCGTGGTCGGAGTTCGCTCGCGACGCGCCGGGGCCCATGGTATCGCTCGCGCGCCGGCGGTAGGCCGGGGCGCTACGGCACCTTCGGGCGCTCGGTCGGTAACCGGGGCCCGAGCGACTGTTCCCGGTTGTCGGTCAGGTCCGACAGCTCCCGGAACATGTCGGCGTTGATGCTGCCCGCATACGGCAACACGTAGTTGCGGGTTTCCTCGACGTAACGGCGCACGAACGGCGCCTCGTGCACGAACCCCAGCGCCGTGAGGTTGCTGATGCGGTCGGCGAGCTTCAGCAGCCTCGCTCGCGCGCTGCCGTGCTGCATGATGCGCAGCAGGTAGCCCGACTTGGGTTCCCGCTCGCCGTCGATGGTCCGAATCGTTACCTCCATCACCAGAGCGAAGACGGCGGGCCCGTCGGCGTCGATGCGGACGATCTCGTCCTGCGTGACGCCCGGCATCCCGGGAGCGTCCTCGAACAGGTCGTGGATGACCGCGGCCTTGAGCAGCACGGGATCGGTGACCTTGTAGTCGAGCAGGATGGCCATCGTGCTCAGCTGGTGGCGGAACATGTTGCTGCCGCCCCGCCGGCGCACGCCGATGAGGGCCGTGGCCTTGACGATGTAAGGAGCTAACGTCAGATTGCGGAGTGCCTGTTCGAGGTCGGACATGGGTCTGGATGTCGTATGCTGTGGGCCATTATGCGCATTTGCACCCTGTTTGCCTCGCTCGGCGCGCTCACCCTCCTGCCGCTGGGCCTGTCGGCACAGGCGCCGGCCGCTGCCGGCGGCCAGCCGCCGCGCCCGGCCCTGACGCTCACGACCACGGCGTTTCCCGACGGCGGCCCCATCCCGGCCAGGTACACGCAGGCCGGCGATCAGGTGTCGCCCGTGCTCAATTGGACCAATGTTCCGCCCGGCACGCAGAGCTTCGTGCTGCACATGCGCGACCCGGACGTGGCCCGTAACCGCGGCACCGAGGATCAGGTGCACTGGGTGGTGTGGAACATCCCCGGGACGGCGAGCGGCCTGCCCGAAGGCGTGCCCAAAGGGGCCGACCTGCCGGACGGGAGCCATCAGATCAGCGCCAGCGGCCCGGTCTATCGGGGGCCGGGCGCGTCGGCCAGCGGGCCGATGCACCACTACACGTTCGAGCTCTACGCCCTCGACACGAAGCTCGACGTCCAGGCGGGCGCCGATGCGTGGGTGACGCGAAACGCCGTCTGGAAGGCCATGGAGGGACACGTACTCGGCAAGGCCGTGTACGTCGGGCTCTTCCGTCGTCCGCAGTAGCCGCAGGAGTCGGGCCAATGAAGCGTAGAGAATTCATTACCTCGTCCGTGCTGGGGGCGGTCGGCGCCGCCGTCGCCGCCGCCCGCGTTTCCGGGGAGGGTGCGACCGCGCGCAGGATTCTCATCGCCGGTGGGCGCTACGGCACGGCCTTCATCCGCTACATGGCCGAGCTCACCGGCAAGCCGCGCCCGAAGCTCTGCTACCTGCCGACGGCCTCGGCCGACTCGCCAAACGGCATCATCGCCTGGTACCAGAGCTGCGCACCGCTCGCTGTCGAGGCGTCGCACCAGGACAGCTTCATCGCCAGCCCTCGCCAGATGCGCAGCTGGGAGGAGGTCTTCCTCTCGGTGGACGGCATCGTGTGTTCGGGTGGCAACACGTTGAACCAGCAGGCCATCTGGAAGGCGCAGGGGATTGACGTCGTGCTGCGCCAGGCGTGGGACCGCGGCATCGTGCTGGGCGGCGCCAGCGCCGGGTCGCTCTGCTGGTTCGAGGAAGGCACCACCGATTCGCGCCCGAAGGAACTGACCAAGGTCGAGTGTCTCGGCTTTCTGAAGGGCAGCCACTCGCCGCATTACGACGCCGAAAAGGATCGCCGCCCGCTTTACCAGAAGCTCATCGGCTCGGGGCAGATGAAGCCGGGCTATGCCTGCGACAACGACGCGGGCATTTACTTCGCGGACAACGAGGTGAAACGCGTGGTGAGCACCCGGGCCGGCGCGAAGTGCTACTACGTGAGCGTTGTCGGCGGCCAGGTGGTGGAGAAGGTGCTCGAGCCCGAGACGATCGCGTAACCGTTG